>OCTW011518930.1_pt1 | contig 22181 bp, 33 predicted proteins | sample 1539671 | NCBI WGS metagenome assembly OCTW01 (sample SAMN02144230, study PRJEB22623) | gut metagenome | biome: sheep rumen | host: Ovis aries | place: New Zealand
ACGCGTTTTTAATAAGGAGTGTTTGAAACATGGCTGAATACTATGGAATCGACTATCTCAGAGGGAAACTCGAGAGAAAGCGCATCAGAGTAAAAAAACGGTATGAATATTACGAGATGAAGATCAAGAAGCAGCGCGAGTCGGCTCTTGTTCCGTACTGGCTGAGAGGACTCTACGATGCGACGGTCGGCTGGTGTGCAAAATCTGTCGACGCTCTATCTGATCGTCTCGTCTTCGAAGGTTTTACCGAAGAGTCGGATGCTTTCGGAGTGAATGATATCTTCGATGCAAACAATCCCGATATTCTATTCGATTCGCTGATCAGAGAGTCCATGATCGCCTCCTGTGCTTTCGTTCAGATCGCTCATGGAGACGGAGTCGAGAGAATGCCGAAACTGTCTGTGCTGACCGCTGACAATGCGACAGGCATCATCGACGAATTCACCGGACTACTCAAAGAGGGTTATGCAGTCCTCGATCGGGACAAAGATGGACATCCGATTCTCGAAGCATGGTTCACTCCTGAATTCACTGAGTACCATGCTCCCGATGTTGATCCATATCGGGAAGAGAATCCGACGGACTATCCGCTTCTCGTTCCGGTCGCATATCGTCCCGATGCAAAGCGTCCCTTCGGTCACAGCCGAATCAGTCGCGCTTGCATGTATTATCAGGAATTTGCGCGGAATACTCTCGAGAGAGCCGAGATCAGTGCGGAGTTTTATTCGTTCCCTCAGAAGTACGTGACAGGACTTGATCCTGAAGCTGATCCGCTTGATTCGTGGAAGGCATCCATATCTGCGATGCTGAGATTCGACAAGGATGAGAACGGAGATTCTCCGACTCTCGGACAGTTTACCCAGCAGAGCATGAGTCCATATACGGAACAGCTCAGAACTGCAGCAGCTATGTTTTCCGGTGAGACCGGACTCACACTGGACGATCTCGGATTCGTGACAGATAACCCTTCGAGCGCGGAAGCGATCAAGGCAGCTCACGAGAATCTGCGTATGACCGCGAGAAAGGCTCAGAGAACGTACGGAACAGCATTCGCCAATGTAGGATTCATCTCTGCCTCTTTGCGCGACGAGTACGCGTATTCTCGCGCTCTCATCAGTCAGATGAAAGCAAGATGGCTGCCAGTCTTCGAACCGGATGCAGCGATGCTGTCCTCGATCGGAGATGGAGCAATCAAAGTCAATCAGGCTGTTCCTGGGTATTTCTCCCGGGATACGCTCGAGAGTCTGACAGGCATCGAAGCAGGACTCGAAGAGCCAGCGGAAGCGGTTGAAGTAGAAGCAGAGGAGACCGAGAATGTCTGATTTCGGTCAGAAGCTTCTCGCGAATATCTCGGACGACTTCAGACATCGCATCGAGACGGACAAAAAGCTTCGTCAGATCGCGAATCGCGTCCGAGATGGTACTTCATACGTCGAGACATCAGACTTCGCTGTGAGGCTCGGAGAATTGCTCTCAGAGAGTCTCAATGGAGGGACTGATGGTCTCGCGTTTATGTCGGAAGAAGTCGCTCGGGAAATCCTCGAGCCATTGCTCGAATATGATCACTCGCTCGTCTGTGAGGCGATCAAGTCGGTTCAGACGAATATCAATGCTGAATCGGGAGTACGTCTCATGGCGAGCATCCCGGAATTGGACACGAACAGGATCACTGGACTCGTGGACAAGGTCAGCGGATACACGACATTCGACGAGGCAAAATGGCTGCTGAATGAGCCGATCGTGAACTATTCTCAGGCGATCGTCGATCAAGCAATCCGAGACAATGCCAAGAGAGCATCAAAGGCAGGACTCGAGACGAAGATCGTTCGAAAGGCTGAGAAGTCAGGAATCAAGTCGAGGAAGATCGGAAAGCGGACGTATAACTACGTCGTTCCTTGTAAATGGTGTGCGAATCTTGCTGGGACGTACGACTACAAATCTGCTCCCGACGAGATTTATCGACGACATGCATTCTGTCGATGCGAAGTGACATTCATCAATGGCAAGAAACGACAGGACGTATGGAGCAAGGCTGAATGGACAGGAGACGATGCGGAAGCGCAGCGGACTGCGATCCAGCAGAAGCAGAAAGAACTCACAGAGAAGCGCGAACTCGAGATGAAGAAGCGCGAATACTTTCGTTGGGAGATTGAGAAAATCAAGAGCGAGCTGGGAGTCTCAGACAGGCGTGCATCGTATCTGAGAACGGTCTTCTATAACGACATTCAAAAATACGGACTCGAAAACGTTCTTCTGATGATGAAGACAGCAGACAGAGCAAGGGCATAAACACAGGAGAGAGGAATGGCAGAAGTTAGACGCGGAAGCCAGTTCCCCACTCAGCAAATCGTTTTGCCGTTTACGCGTTCAAAAGGAGCGCAAGCAGTAGAAGCATATGAGGAATCGGGCAGACGCGCACAAGATTGGCAGAAGCTCCTGATCGAGGAGATTCTCGCAGTCGATGATGATGGTCTGTGGGTTCACTCAAAATTCGGATATGAAGTCCCTCGTCAGAATGGCAAAGGCGAAGTGATCGCGATGAGAGAGTTGAGAGGACTTCTCGATGGTGAGCGCATCTGTCACACAGCTCACAAGACATCGACATCTCACTCAGCATTCGTCCGTCTGATGGGAATTCTCACCGACGCTGGGTATCACGAAGTCCTTCGACGGAAGAAGGGACAGAAGATGTCCGACAAATCGTTCAAGGCAACGAAGCAATATGGTCTCGAACAGATATTCATGTCAGACGGAGGATATATCGCATTCCGAACGAGAACGGAATCAGGAGGAATCGGCGAATCCTTCGACTTGTTGATCATCGATGAAGCTCAGGAATACACACAGACTCAGCAAGGAGCATTGATGTACACGATCGCAGCGTCTCCGAATCCACAGACGATATTCTGCGGAACTCCTCCAACAGTGCAGTCGAAGGGAGATGTCTTCGTCGCTCTCCGGGATCGTGTTCTCTCCGGGAATAGTCGTGATACTGGCTGGGCTGAATGGAGCATCTACAAGACTCCGAAGGACATCATGGATGTCGAGCTATGGTACGAGACGAATCCTTCACTCGGAACGATTCTCAGAGAGAGAACGATTCGGAATGAGGATGTCTCGAACAATCTCGACTTCATCATTCAGCGTCTCGGCTTCTGGCATCGATACGAGCTGAAGTCAGAGATCACTGAGAAGGACTGGACGCATCTGTGTGTCAGTCCATCTGTGAGTCTGAAGGGAAAGATCGCGCTCGGAATCAAATTCGGCGCGGATGGGAAGAATGTCGCGATGTCGCTGGCAGTGAAGACGACCGATGAGCGTATATTCGTCGAGACGGTCGACTGCGTCAGACAGAGCGAAGGATTCGCATGGATGATTGACTGGATCAAGAAGAATCCATCGATTGGGCTTGTGGCTGTTGATGGCAAGGGAAAGTCCGATCTTTTTGTTGAGATGCTGAATCGGGAATGTCCTCGAGTGAAAGCAGTGATTCCTGCATATGGTGAGATGATCATCGCATGCTCGGGATTCAGACAAAGCATCGACACAGAGACAGTCGTTCACTGCGATCAGCCCAGCGTCACTCAAGCAGTCTCAAACTGTGAGAAGCGTCTGATCGGAAACAATGGAGGATTTGGATTTCGTTCCCTGAAGGAGGAAGTCGAAGTCGCCATAGTCGAATCACTCGCCATTGCACACTGGGCATGCACGCAAATCAAGGAACGCAAACGGCAGAGAATCGGGTATTGAGTCAGCGATCACGCTGACTTTTATACATTTACGCTTACACAGCGGTTAAAAGTGGGAGAAGAAAAATGGCTGAAAACACATTCAAAGTAATCGAAACACAGGAACAATTTGATGCGATCATCAAAGATCGTCTCAGCAGAGCAGAGTCAAAAGTACGCGATGAATTCAAGGGATGGATATCTCCTGACGCGATGAAGGAACTCAAAGAGAAGCATGCGGAAGAGATCGAGACGCTAAAGCAAGCGCACACGAAAGAACTCGAGAAGTATGCAGGATACGATGAGAAATTCATCGAGCAGGAGAAGAAGATTCACACACTCGAAGTGAGCAATCTCAAGACACGAATCGTCAGCGAGAAGAATCTGCCTCTGAGCGCAACAGAATTCCTCAGTGGAGATACGGAAGAAGAAATCAGCGAAAGCGCAGACAGACTGTCGAAGCTGTCGAGCGTTTCACATCCTGTCGGATTCACTCGGAACACTGAGACGACGACAGGATCACCAAAAGAGGAAGCATACAAAAAAATGCTTCACGACTTAACTGAATAGGAGAAAGAAAAATGGCAAATGTAGTATCTATGGGAACAAAACTCCCGACAGAGCTTGTCTCTGAAATGTTCAATGCAGTACGAGGCGAGTCTTCTCTTGCGAAGCTGTCTCCAAATCGTCCGATTCCTTTCGTCGGCGCGACAGAGATGGTTTTCTCTCTTGATCACGATGTCTCGATCGTCGCTGAGAATGGAGCGAAGGTGAATGGCGGAGCTGAGATGACTTCGGTCGTCGTGCGTCCGATCAAATTCGAATACGGTGCGCGTTTTTCCGCTGAAATGTGGAAAGCTGGACAGGAAAAGCGTCTCGAAATCCTTCGGACATTCGTCGACGGAAGCGCGCGCAAATTCGCTCGCGGTCTCGACATCGCTGCCTATCATGGTCTGAATCCGTTCGACAAGACTGCTTCTGCTGTGGTTGGCAACAATAACTTCGAAGCGAAAGTCTCAAATAATGTGAACTATGCAGCCGCGACTGCTGATCAGAATATTTCTGATGCGATCGCTCTGGTCGAGGCTTCCGGTGCAATGGCAAATGGTGTCGCTATGTCTACCACCATGAAGAATGCGATCGGTGCGCTTTCCGCGAATGGTGCGCTCAAGTATCCTGCTTTCGCATGGGGAGCTGCTCCTGAATCTCTCGGAAACATGGCTCTCGCTGCGAATCCGACAGTATCCGTCGCTGCTTCCGGTGCAACCAAAACTCTGCATGCTCTCGTCGGTGACTTCTCTGCTTTCCGCTGGGGATATGCTGATGACATCAACTACGAAGTCATCGAATATGGTGATCCGGACAACACAGGCTCTGACCTGAAGGGACACAATCAGATTTATCTGCGTTGTGAAGCTTACATCGGCTGGGGTATCCTTGCTCCTGAAATGTTTGCAAAGGTCACTGCATAATGATCGAATACCGGAACAAGAAGTCCGGTGCTGTCGTTTTGCTTCATGCTGAGATCGAGTCTGAGGAGTGGGAAAAGATTCCTGCTCCTCTTTCTTCGGATTCAGAATCCGAAAAGATGGAAGACAAGCCGAAGAGGAAGACAGCATCGAAGAAAAAGAAGTAAAGGAGATAACTCATGACTGAGACTGCGTCCTATGCATCCCTTTCGGATGTGATCACACTGTTTCGTCCTCTGACTCCCGATGAAGAGAGCAGGACTGAAGAGTTACTTCCTATCATCTCAAACGAGCTGCGGTATCGCGCAATTCTTGTCGGTCGTGATCTCGATCAGATGATCGAGAAGATTCCTGTTCTCGCAGATGTAGCGAAAGAAGTCACAGTCTCTGCTGTGTCTCGCATTCTGAGACAGGGAACGACAGGAGAAGCGATGTCCCAGGAATCACAGTCGGCTCTCGGCTATTCGTGGAGCGGAACGTATGCAGTCCCGGGAGGAGGAATCGGAAACGCAATTCTCCCGAGCGATCTGAAACGTCTCGGAATCAAGAGAGCGCGGATCGGAATCATCGACTTCTACGATCCGCATAATGGAGTCCGACATGATTGAAGGAATGACGGTGACGCTGTGGAATAAGACGCAGACAGGCTCGAATGATTTCGGTGAACCCATTTACTCATGGACATCGAAACAGGTCGAGGATGTGCTTGTTTCGTCTCCTAGCGCACAAGAAGTGACTGACACTCTGAGTCTCACCGGGAGAAAGATCGAGTATATTCTCGGAATCCCGAAAGGGAACGAGGATAACTGGGAAAATCAGATCGTCGACTTCTTCGGTCATAGATTTATGACGTTCGGAATTCCCGAACAGGGAATCGAGGCAAACATCCCTCTGCGCTGGCATAAGAAAGTGAAGTGTGAGCGATATGAGTGAGGGCTTCAAATTCAAACTGAATCGTGCTGGAGTGCGAGAACTCATGAAAAGTCCTGAGATCGCTTCAGCAGTCAGAGAAGCAGGAGAGCGAATCCGCAACAATGCCGGGAGCGGATTTACGCTGAATGCTCGAGTCGGAAAGAAGAGAACAGTCGTGCGAGTCTATGCATATACGAAGAAAGCAGTCCGAGATGCATACGATAACAACACTCTGCTAAAGGCAATCAGATGATGATTGAGACACTGCTCAAGGATTATCTTCAGACGAAGCTGGGCATCTCAGTCTATCTGATGCTGCCTGAATCCGTTTCGAATCCCGGCAACACAAACTTCATCGTGATCGAGAAGACAGGCTCGTCCTTCGCTGATCAGATCATGACATCGACATTCGCTGTTCAGTCGTATGGCAATTCGTTATTTGAAGCAGCCGAGCTGAACAAAGCAGTGATCGCTGCTGTGTTTGAGAGCGTAGAGCTGAACGAGATCACGCGCGTCCGTCTGAATGGTGACTACAATTTCACATCTCCGACTGACAAGCGTCCTCGCTATCAGGCAGTCTTTGATATCACGCATTACATCGATTTTTAAGAGAAAGAGGGAATAAAGCATGGCTACTGTAAGCAATGTTACTGCTGGAAAGCCGAAGATCGGTGGTGCGATCTTCGTTGCTCCTGTTGGGACTGCACTCCCGACAGATGCGACCACAGCACTCAATGAAGCGTTCGTCGGTCTTGGATATGTTTCCGAAGACGGTCTGACACAGGCGATCACTCGCGACTCCGAAGCAATCAAAGCGTGGGGAGGCGACACTGTGCTGACGACTCAGACAGACTTCGCTGAGACATTCACATTCAAGCTGATCGAGGCTCTGAATGTGGATGTGAAGAAAGTCATCTTTGGAGATACGAATGTCACTGGGACTCTCACAACAGGAATCACAGCGATCACGAACTCCAAGGAACTCCCGGCAAAGTCTTTCGTGATCGAGATGGTGCAGAACGATGCTCTCGTTCGTAAGGTCATCCCGAACGCGAAGATCACCGAACTCGGCGACATCGTCTATTCAGACGGAGAAGCTGTCGGATATGAGCCGACCATCACTGCGCTCCCGGATGCGACTGGAAATGCTTCCTACGAATACACATTGAAGGCATAATATGGCAGAAGTTAAGGGAAAGACTTCGACTGGATTCGAATTCGCATTCGATGACGGTGTAGTCGATATGGAGATGCTCGACTGTCTCGTCGAAGCAGAAGAGAATCCTGCATATGTGGGAAAGATTCTCGGACTCATGCTCGGGAAAGAGCAGAAGAAAGCACTCTACGACCATCTCAGAGATGAGAATGGCAGAGTCCCAATCGACAAGACTGCGTCCGTCTTGATTGAGCTGTTCAATGCAATCAAAGACGGAAAAAACTCCTAACCCTGACCGCATTGATTCGGCTGGATCGTGACGCGCTCATCTGCGATCTCGCCGAAACTTATGGAATCTACGACATGGAATCGCTGCCGATCAAAACGGTGGCGATTCTTTCGTGCGGTCTGAGGGAGGATTCGAGAATCAAGCAAAAACTGAGCGCAAATCCTCTCAGCATCGACTCTCTGCTTCTAGCACATGCAGTCGATCGGCTGGGCATACTCATTTGGCAAAGAACGAAAGACGGACAGCATGGAAGAAATCGTCCCGAGTCTTTCGTTGAAAAGATGATGGAATCGAAGACGAGAAAGAAAGTGCGCTTGACCGGATTCGAATCTGTCGAGGAATACGAGGAGGCGAAGAACATGATCTTGAGGAGGGCGAAACATGCCTGACGTAGGGACAGCTTATGTTCAGATAGTCCCATCGGCGAAAGGAATCGGAGGAGCAATCTCCAAGGAACTCGGCGGAGAGGCTTCTGAAGCTGGCAAGACAGCCGGGAATAATATTGCCGGGACGCTTGTGAAAGCTCTCGGTGGAGCGATGGCTGCATTGGGAGTGAAGCAGATCATCACTGATGCTCTCGATGCTGGTGGAGCGTTAGAACAGTCTTTCGGCGGTCTCGAGACGATTTATGGAGACGCAGCCGATCAAGCGAAGCAATTCGCGATGGAAGCATCAAAAGCAGGAATCTCTGCGAACGACTATGCTGAGCAAGCGGTCGGATTCGGAGCATCTCTGAAGCAAGCTTTCGGAGGCGATACAGAGAAGGCTGTCGAGGCAGCCAACACAGCCATCATGGACATGACCGACAATGCAGCCAAAATGGGCACGCCAATTGAAAGCATACAGGCCGCGTATCAAGGTTTTGCAAAGCAGAATTATCAGATGCTTGATAATCTCCGAATTGGATACAACGGAAGCAAAACGGAAATGGAGCGTCTCCTCAAAGATGCTCAGAAGATTTCGGGAGTCGAGTATGATATCTCGAATCTCGGCGACGTATACGACGCGATCCATGTCATTCAGGGAGAACTCGGTCTGACTGGTGTGGCTGCTGCTGAAGCAAACTCTACGCTCCAAGGATCATTCGGAGCAATGAAGGCAGCGTATCAGAATTTCCTCGCGACGCTGACGACAGGAGGCGACATCACAGCTCCTCTTCAGACTCTGATTCAGAGTGTCAGCACGTATCTCTTCGGGAATCTTCTCCCAGCGATCGGGAACATTCTGATGCAGATTCCGAATGTCGCGACGACTGCATTCACGACCATCGCGCCGATGATCGGTTCAGCGTTTCAGACACTCGTCGCACAAGCTCCTGCATTCATTCAGAGCGGAGTCCTGATGCTTCACTCTATGATCAATGGATTCTTCACAGCACTCCCGGAATTCTTGGCATCGGCGAACACGATGCTCTCGAATTTTCTGACAGCAGTGACGCAGCGTCTTCCTGAGATTCTCGCGATGGGAGTCACTCTGATCAATAGATTCGTGACTGGCTTTCTGAATAACCTTCCGACATTCATCACTGCAGCAGGACAGATGATCAGTCGATTCCTGGCTTTTATTCTGCAGAATCTTCCCAGCATTCTTCAGAGTGGTGTGAAGATCATGCTGAATCTCGTGCAAGGCTTCCGAGACAATTTCCCGAAGATCATCAGCGCGATCAGGGATGCTCTCGCGAATTTCATACAGACGATCATCGAGAATCTTCCGACAATTCTTGCGAAAGGTGCTGAGATGCTTCGCAATCTCGCTCAAGGTGTTCTTAACACGATCCCGACATTGGTCTCTGCAGCCGCGTCAGCAATGGGAGACTTTATCAGCGATATAGTTAGTCATCTGCCCGAAATCCTCGCAAAAGGTAAGGAGATCATCGACAATCTCGTCCAAGGCGTGAAGAACAAAGTGTCTGACTTCGTTTCCGCTGCTGGAGAATTGATCAATGACTTCAAAGACAAATTCACTTCGTTTGATTGGGCAGGTCTCGGATCGGATTTGATCGCAGGAATCAAAAATGGAATCGCAAGTGGAGCAGGAGCGATTGCGGATGCAGCTCGAGATGCTGCACAGAGTGCGTTCAATGCTGCGAAACGTTTACTGCAGATTGGTTCTCCGTCGAAACTGTTTGCAAACGGAGTCGGTAAATGGATTCCTGCTGGAATCGCTGTTGGTATCACAAAGAATCTCGGAGCGATAGAAAAAGCGATGGATCAGGTCACGACAGAAGCAACAGGAGTCTTCTCTGCTGATCTGTCGTCCAGTGGTCTTTCATACGGATCAGAAACGAGTGGGACATCGGGAAGCGGATTCTCGCAGACTGTGAATATCTATGCTCCGCAGGAGCTGAATCCTTCTGAAGTAGCGAGACAGACAAGGAATGCGACTCAGCAGATGATTCTGAGTCTGAGTGGGGTGTAACATGGCGAGAGTGGATAGAGATATTACATACGTGAATGGAGACGGATTCAGCGTCACATTCGGCGAACTCGCTCTGAATCCTTTTCTGCTTGTAGAAGCAGAGGGAGCGTATCTCGCGGACAATAATGTCACGATATCAAATAACACAATGACGGATGGTGGAGCGTATCAGGGAAGCGTCGCAAAGGTGAGGAATATTGTCCTCACGATTCGCGATCTCACTGATCATGTCTACAACAGGAATCTACTCAATGCAGTGTTCAAAGCAAAACAGCAAGGGACGCTCATTTTCCGAGAGGATGAGAACGAACGACAGGTGAGCTGTTATGTGGAGACGGTGAACAGCACAGGAGAATCCGGTTCTCGGACGTATACGATCTCTCTGCTGTGTCCTGATCCGTTCTTCTACGCGATGAATGATGTCGTCGTTTATCTTGCGTCGTGGGTTGGAGCATTTACGTTCCCTCACGATTTTCTCGTGACTCGAGAAGAATTCGGATACAGACAGAACACGAGACTGCAGAATATCGTGAATGAGCAAGCAGAAGACGGAATCGGAATGACGATCACGATCTCAGCGATGGGAGGAGTCACTAATCCTTCTGTGGTTCGAGTCGAATCGAATGAGTATCTGAAGCTCGGATCAGAGTCGAATCCGTTTTCGATGGTCGCTGGCGATGTGCTGACGATCACGACATCTGACAATGACAAGCATGTATATCTGACTCACGATGGAGTCACTCAAGAAGTGAATCAATACATCACCGAGGACTCTGTCTTCATCCAGCTCATGAGAGGCGATAACAACATCGGTTATGCAGCCGATGTGGGAGTCGACTTGATGACAGTCAGAATCTCCTATCGATTGAAGTATGCGAGTGCGTGATTATGGAAGTCAGAATCTATAATGCAAGCATGCAGTTTCAGGGACTCATCGAAAATCAGACGAGCGTCCTCTGGAATAGGAAATACTTCGAGCCGGGAGACTTCGAACTGTACTGCCCGGTTACTGTAAATAACCACAATCTGCTGAAGCGTGGGAATCTCGTATGGATTCGCGGAGCAGCAGAGGCAGGAGTTATCGAGTCTCTCGTAATGGAGCAGAACGACACAAAGAATCAGATACAAGCAAAAGGACGATTCCTGTCTTCTTACATGAGCAGAAGACTGATTCGTCCGACATACAATATTCAGAATGGACTCGTAGAGACAGCGATGAGACAAATACTCTCAAATGCTGTCTCTATTCCTCTTGTTCGGCTTGGAGACGTTCAAGGATTCACTGAGCGAGTCTCGTTTCAGGCGACATACAAGAATCTGCAGGACTACGAAACGAAGCTGGCGAAGTATTCGAATATCGGATACCGCTTTCGTCCTGACTTCACGAACAAGACGATCACTTTCGAACTCTACAAAGGACTCGACAAGACATTCAATCAGACAGCTCGTCCGCGAGTGGTATTCAGTGAGTCGTATAACAATATTCTCAGCTCACGCTACACTCTGAACGATCAGCTTCTGAAGACGGTCTGCTATGTCGGAGGACAGGGAGAAGGAAGCGCGAGAACGTATGCTGTCGCTGGAGACGATTCTCTGACAGGTCTCGATCGTAGAGAAGTCTACATCAATGCATCTGACATCAGTCCCGAAGATTTGACTTCAGCACAGTATATCGAAGCTCTCAAACAGAGAGGGAATAATGAGCTGAAGCAGGATGTACTCGCAGAGGCTGTCGAGTGCGTGACAGATGCAAACTCGAATTTTAAATACAGACGAGACTATGATCTCGGCGATATCGTCGCAGTCAGAAAAGAATCATGGGATATTGCGACGAATCTACGAATCACCGAATTAACTGAGATATACGAATATGGAGCGATGAAAGTCTCTCCGACTTTCGGAACACCATTGCCAAGCGTAATAGATTGGAGCGAGAAAAATGGCTGACCAGTATGGACTTTTTTGGAATTCGATAAATTCCGACAGAACGTATGATGCAGACTCATTCGCTGAGTGGCTGCGGAAATTCTTCACGACAGGAATCTTCAATGGAGAGATGCAGGTCACTCCTTCAACAGGAATGACAGTCAGTGTCGCTCCTGGGTATGCGAATCTCGAAGGAAAAGTGAGATTCTTCGACACGATACAGACATTTACTCTCGATCCTGCGTCTGGATCGTATCCTCGAATCGATACGATTGTTGTTAGAAGTGACTCAACAAATCGGATCATAACAACAGAGTATGTCAAAGGAGCATATTCAGGAAACAATCCTGTTCCGACCGCTCCGGTTCGCACAGGTAGCATTTATGAAATTGTGCTTGCTCAGATTCTCGTTGGTGCTGGAATCACTGCAATCATGGCGGAGGATATTACAGACACTCGTCCAGACGATGATCTTTGCGGATGGGTGACGAGTACGGTCGAGAGCGTTCCGATGGATCAAATCACAACACAGATGCAAGCAGACTTTCTTGCATGGTATGACCGCATGAAAGGACAGCTTTCACAGGACGCCGCAGGACATTTACAAGCGGAGATTGATTCAACAAATGATAATGTCAGTACGATGCAAGGATATATCCAAGAATTGTACTCGGCGGGGGACTCAGCATTAAGCAGCATAACCCCAAAGCACGATCCAACGATTTCAGACACAGGACATGCAAAGGGCGACATTTTTTATTGGCAATATGGAGCGGATTTTTACCAAGTTGATTTAGTGCGAGCTACTCAAGATATTGATATAGGTGAGGAAATAGTTGAGGGTAGAAACGTTGAAAGAATCAACGTAGCCGGGCAAATTGAAACGTTAACTAATGGTTTAACGAACGTTACATACATAACTATCAGTGCGGGACGAATCAAGGGATGGTGCTACAAAGTAGGCAAAATCTGCATGCTGACAATTACTGATGGAACATCGGAAACAACCGCCGCCAACACAGTTTTATTTACCTTACCGCAAGGATATAGACCTGTTTATCAAGTTGAGTTTGTCGATACATACGGCAAGATTCGTATGCGTATTTCAGAAAACGGACAAATTACCAATGTCGAACAGTCTACAACATTTATCCGTGGTGCGTGTGTTTTCATCGCTCAGTAAGACCGTCAACCGTGCGGTTTAAGGTGCATTAAATCAGCAGTTAATTTAATTTCGAAATTCGAATTGAATAGAAAGGAATGAATATGATCAAGATATCTGAATGCTATCCTGAATATGTTTTTCAGCGTCTTGGAGCAGGGAAAGAAGTCGCTGGAGTGGACTTCAAGAGAAAGACATACATCGATCTCTCAGCTCTGACAGTGGCTGCGCTTCAGACTCTGATCGGAAGAGCCACTCAGACAGGGGAAGTCAAATTCTATCAGATTGAGACGGTAGAAGAGAACGGTTAGTCCGTTCTCTTTTTTTGAAGAAAAGGGGAAAGAATATGACTCCGCAGGAATGGAGAAATGAAACGATTGGGAAATCCTACAACACCGATTCTGCATACGGTTATCAGTGCTGGGACTATTTTGATGCTTTCGTCAAATACTTCAAGCTCGACATCTCGACATATTGTTCTCTGACTGGCTACGTCAGCGATCTGTGGAGATTGAGAGAAAAATACGGATACAGTAAATACTTCGACTTCATCACGAACGCAGCCGATCTGAGAGTCGGAGACTGGGCAATATGGGACAGAGGCTCATCCCACAATTCTTCGCATATTGCGATGGTCTACATCGATCGGAACGGAAATCCTGTCGAACTGGGACAGAATCAGGGAAGTCCGACTGTCACTGAGAAAGATACTTCATGGGACATTCTCGGAGCGTTCAGATTCAAAGGATGGAGCAGACTCACAGAAGGAGCGTCCGATCTGAATCTGAATGGGCATCGTTATTCGATTTACAGACAGAGAGCGAATCAGAAGCCGATCGTGATCTCTGCTGGGCTGAACAAGCTCGAATCGATTCAGAGTCTCGATGTGAATGCTCCTGTCGTCTCAAAAATCACAGGAGCGAACTTCTTCCAAAACGATCCCGATAATCCAGCAGGACAGCCATTCGGGATGACGTTCGGAGATATTGCTTCTCCGATGTCGGACGTATGGCGACAGCTCCCGAATCAGGACACGACTCTCTACTACGATCTCGAGACCGGAATGTATGGAGACTGCACAGGGATCAAGATAGACAAGACACACAACGTATTCTCTCCTGCTGTGGTCTTCCCACCAATGGGAAATTATCAATATGCTCGCATGGTCGGAATCTGTCATGTCAATGTGAAGAGCAGATACACATTCTCGATCAGACTCTCAGATGGGACATATGCTCTCGGACTGGCAAAGCAGGATATGACTCCAAAAGAGATCGCGTTCGACTTCAAGACAGAGCTGGGAGCGCAGCTCGAGTCACTCGCGATTCTTGACGGAGGCGATTCCGCTCAGATGGGGAGAGTGAAGGATGGAGTCTTCCAGTACGTAAGAAGCACGACGAGGAAGTGTCCGTCTGCTGTCGCTCTCATAGGCTCTCAGACGATCACAGAAGAGCCAAATCAAGACGAAGAACAGAAAGACGAGGAAATACCTATGGAAAATGAATCCATCGAGAATCAGCCGATTTTCGAGCCAATCAAAGACGAGAACTGGACTGATCCTGAGGAGTCAGCCGATACGACATGGCAGACGATCCTGAAGCGATTCCTGTCTGTGAAGTCGTTCGTCACTCTGACGCTGACAGGAGTCTTCTCATATCTATCTCTGACTGGGAAGATATCGGATGAACAGTTCATGTCGATCTTCACCATGTGCATCAGCTTCTTCTTCGGTTACTCGTTCGAAAAGAAGACGAACACGAAGTGAGGAAGAGCATATGATGATAGATACATCTGCGCTTATTTCGGGAGTCGTCTCGATCATCATTGCGATCGTCGGATCGCAGTGGTTCGCTTCCTGGGTTCAGTCTCATAACTCGAAATCGATTCGAGGAGAGATCAGTCAGATTCAGGACGAGATCGGAAAAATGAAAACGAGCGAGGAGCTGAGAGAGATCAAGAACACTCGAAGACGCATCCTGCGCTTCAATGACGAATTACTGAATTCAATAGACCACAGCAAGGAATACTTCGATGAAATCGTGACCGACATCGACGAATATCGCCGATTTACGAATTCGAATCCTGATTATTCGAACGGCAAGTGTAAACTCGCTTGTGAGAACATCGAGCGAGTGTATCGCAAATGCCTCGAGAATAAGAATTTTCTATGACACTCCGCACAAACTCCTTTTGGGCTTGGACTCAGACGCACATCCTCCTGCGTTTGAGTCCTTTTTTTGTCTCCAATAGATGATTAGAAAAATAGAACAAAAAACTATTGACGGAATAGCGCAAAGAGCTATAGAATTGAGATGCATCAAGGATATGGAAAAGGAGATCAGAAAGATGACGAAGAAGGAAATGAAGAGAAAAGCGCAGCAGATCATGAAGGATCACTTCGGATTTGCTCCCACTCAGAAGCAGATCGTACTGCTTGAGGCAATGAGCGATGGGTCATCGCTTCTGTGGGGAATCGGAAACAAAGAATACTCTTGGAGCGATGCTCACATCACAGCGACAGGAAAATTCGTCGAGGCATATCTCGACATCAGAGATTCTGAATTCACTTGGTAAAGAAAGAGAGGACGAAGACATGGAAGCTAGAACAAGAGAAGAAGCATGGGAAGAAGTCAACAAGATGTTCCCGACCGACTACGAACAGGACACAGCATCATCTGAGAGAGCCGGGTATCCGGTTTACAGAAGCTCAGCCGACGGAGTGAATGCATGGATCAGCGATCTGAACTGCCGTCTCGAAGTCAACATTCAGGACGAGGAGACAGCGGAGATCACCAGCACGAACATATGGATCGTCGAAGACAAAGTCGAGAAGATCGCAAAGCTTGAGAGAGAGAAGGACGCGATGCAGATCATCCTCGACACTCAGACGAAACAGATCGAAGAGCAGCTCAATCTAATCGAACGACTCAGAACTGAGCTGGAGTATCAGAAGAGCGAAGTCGAATTCCGGGATGGAGTCCTCAGGAATGAGAACGAGGAGAAGAAGAACATCTATCAGAAGCTCGACAAGATTGAGAACGAGAACAAGCGTCTCAAGCATGATCTCGCCGAGCGTGACTTGGATGTCATCCATCTCAAAGCGAAGCTCTACGACTTAATCGTCACAGATTGAATCTCAGCCAGTGTCTCCGATCCTCCTGATCGGGGACGCTCACAGGGACTCAATCCCAGGAATCAAGAAGAAAGAAAGGAAGGACGAACAAATGAATGCAGCGAGAAGGAAACAGATCATGAAGGCGATCGGGATGGTCGCAGACGCGAGAGCGATCTTGGAGGAAGTCAAGGACGACGAACAGGAAGCGTTCGACAATCTCCCGGAGTCGTTCCAGTACGGAGAGCGAGGCGATCAGATGCAGGACTTCATCGATGCGCTGGAAGAAGCAGTCTCCAGTCTCGAGGATGTCGAAGGACTGGAAGACACAGTCGTCAATGCGTAGAATAGAACAATGACGGAGAGAGGAGAAAAACAGGATGACAGTCAATCGTTCGAAGCACATGCTCACAGAAGCACAGAAGATGCTCAATCTGAATCAGAAGGACTTCGGGACGTACATCGGAGTCAGTGCGAGAACAGTCAATGCATGGATGGGGAAAGCCGAGTCGAGGAAATGTCCGGTCTATCTCGCTGAGATGACTCTGAGACTCGCAAAGCACGACTCTGCAGCACTCGAGAACGGCGAGCAGCCGAGCGGAATGTGGAGATGGGCAGTCGTCGATGCAGACAGCACAGGAGAGTATCTGTACGTCTTCGGTTCGAAACCGGAAGCGATCAGAGAGGCTGACATGATGTGGAAGCATCTGACAGAGAAGGAGAAGAGCAAACTGGAGAGATTCGAAGTCGCGCTGATCCATGTCACTCTGACAGATTCGCGACACGAACGCTGGACGTATTACGGTTACGAGAATGGTGTCGTCGATGGAGACGCATACGAAGTCGCGAAGGACTATCTCATTAAATGAAAAGAACCGGACTCACGTCCGGTCTTTTTTTATGCTGTCGATAATGAGTATGGATCGGCGAACATTCATGGTTCGTCTGTCTACGCTAACGCAGAGGAGCGGACGCATTATGCGAACTATCTCATCGTGAGTAACCGGATCGCTGATGTCTCCGTAATTGATCTCGATGCTGATCTTCTGCTCTGCTGGATCGTCGCAGTCGAAAAGATAGATTCTCTTGATGAGCGCATTGATGATGAGACGCTGAGAGTCGGAATCCGTCTTGTCGGCTCGTCTGAGGCGCGTCAGATAGTCCGAAATCTGCTCAGCGGTGAACTGTGGCTGTCTGTGGCTTTCGAGCGAAATTCGGCGATTCTGATCGTCTCGGAGGGATTCCAATTCAGAGAGACGCGTCCTGATCGACTCTGAGAATCCTGCTCCTGCTTCGATTGCCTTCATGAGATTCGCGATCTTCGCCTCAGTCGCAGTCAATTCCGACTTCAGAAGCTTCAGTATCTCGGACTCCATGTCCTGCTTCTGAATCTCCATGATGCGCTTAGTCAGAGTCTGAATGAATTCGTCTGTGAGGATGTATTCGTTCACGATCCTGATCACTTCATGTTCAAGCCAGTCTCGATGGACTCTCCGCTTCTTGCATCCGTTCCGGGACTGATGTCGAGTCCCAGCACAGGTGTAATAGTGATACGTCTTCCCTGTCTTCGAGCGAGCAGACTCTCCGACCATTTGAGAACCGCAGTGACCGCAGAACAGTTTTCCGGTCAGAAGATACGGATCAGACTCTTCTCGAGTGATTCGCTTTTTTGTGAATGTCCTTCGCTTCACTTCGTGCTGGACGCTGTCGAAGAGCTCCTTGCTCACGATCGGAGGGATGCCATTCTCATCCAATATGTCCCGATATCGATAGACACCGATGTACTTCTCATTACGAAGCAGCTTCCGAAGGGAATTCCGATTGAATTTGTTCCCTCTGAGAGTCCGAATCCCATCTCGATTCAAATCCTCGACGATTGCCATGTATGGCTTCCCATTCGCATATTCGTGAAAGACTCTTCGAACGATCGGAGCGGTCAGCTCGTCTATCTCATATCGTCCATCCGCTCCTCGTTTGTATCCGAATGTCGGTTGCGAGATGATCTTTCGTTCCAGAGCTGAGTCATACAATCCTCTCTTCACATTCTCGGAGAGATTCGCTGAATAGTACTCAGCGAGAGACTCCATCAGTCCTTCGAGAATGATTCCTTCAGGAGAGTCTGAGATGTTCTCCATGACCGACACGAGACGCACACCATTCTTCTTCAGCACATTCCGATACATCGCCGAATCATATCGATTCCGGGCAAATCGGTCGAGCTTCCAAACGAGGACGACCTGAAAGGAATGTCTCTCCGAGTCCTTGATCATCTGCTGGAAGGATGGTCGCTTGTCCGTCTTCCCGGTCAGAGCTGAATCAGTGTATTCCCGGAGGACTGTGATTCCATTCCTCTCAGCATATGCGAGGCAATCTCTGATCTGTCCCTGAATGCTCTCCTCGCGCTGATTTGAGGACGAATAACGAGCGTAAATGACAGCGGTGGTCATTCGCTCCTCCCTTCGAGAATGACGCTAGGATCGCATCCAATCGCCTCACAGATGCTAATGAAATTGGAGATGCTGATCTCAATCATCCCTGTCTCATATCTTCCGATTACTGAGCGAGAGATTCCTGTCCTGTCTGAGATGTCCTGCTGAGTCAGATGCTTCTTGCGTCGAGCGCGTTTCAGAGCCAGTCCGATCTGCGCTGTGATCTCACTCTTTTTCATGATGATGTCCTTTCTTGAATGGTTGTGATGGTGTTCTCCTATTATAAAGCGATGCTCGCCTAATGAGCAAATCTGACAGGCATTCTGTCAAGAATGTTCTTTACGCGAACAAAAATGAGCGGTAAAATGTTCGCGAGACGTACATCTCAAGGTGAACGTCAGGAAAGGAGGAAGATATGGAGGATATCAGAATGCTAACGATCCCGGAAGTGATCTCGATGATGCGCTGGACTCAGGAAGAAGTCGCTCACATGCTGTCCTGCTCGACGAGTACGGTCAGACGCAAGATGAACGGAGAATCCGAATGGACAGCGTCCGACATCAAGATCATTCTCGGAGCATCAGGAGTCCCATTCAAGCAGATCGCTTTTTGATTCTTGAGAATGTTCGCGAGACGAACGAAAGGAGAACGAGAGGACGAGAAAGACATTCATGCAAGAGTTTATTGATTCACTTGCTCAGACGGTACTGAGCGACATGAAAAAGGAAGCAGAGGACGAGTCTGCTTCCCGATGTGAAAGGAGAGAACATGAGGACAAATCACATTCAGCATCACAATCACAAAGCAAATCTTAACACGTTAGCAGCCGAACTCAGAGAAGAACTCTTTGGAGACTGCGACATCTTCGAATTCGGAGCGTATGCATTCTACGCAGGACTGCTCGCAGTCATGGCATCAGTCGCGATCTACATGGCTGCTGTTTATCTGATCTGAGGAGGAAAGAAGAATGGCGAACATCAAATGGATGGAGAAGAATGGCGGTCGTACAAAGTCCGCTGCGGATGTATCTGTCAGAATCGCGAAGCATGGGAACGGATGTGCATACATCACATTCAGAAACGGATACCGCGACAGAATCGCTCCGAATTCTGATTTTCTGACCTTCGGAATGCCTAGAGGAAACATGGACATCCTCATCTTCAAGGAAAGCGACCAGTCCAAAGGATGGAAACTGTATAGACGAACAGGAGCAGAGCATATCTCTGTCATGCACATCTACGACAAGGAGATGATCGAACGACTGGAACGATTTGTCGGAGACTATTCGATTCACAAGATCAATGACAATGCAGGAGCGACTTACTACTGCATAAATTGTGGAGGCATTTTATGAGCTACATTCTGACCGCAGTCGTCTGTGGATTCGTCGGAGGAATCTTGGGAGCGATGATCTTCTCGGAGATCAGTAACGATGAAGTCCGCAAGAAGATTCAGTCGCTCATCGACAGCAAAGCATCGCTCAAGTCAGAGCTGGAAAAAGAGAAGAAAAAAGCGTCCCTTATGGATCATGCATTGCGCGTCCTGGCTCTTCAGCAGCAGAAGGACAGAGGACAGATTTGGGAGTCCCTGAATGCGCTGTGGAATGACTACGACGAGCGTCACGCTGAGAAGAAGATTCAGAAGGACGAGAAGACAGAGAAGGCTGAGAAGCCGAAGGAAAAGAAGACCAAGAAGGAGATGAAGGAAGATGGCAAATAAGCAGGAGACACTTTTCGAGATGAAGAGGACGAGACTTCAGAACACATACAAGCACACGACATCGAGAGACGGATCGCTGTCAGTGATCCTCGATCCCGATGTGGCTGAGAGAGTCCGCAGATACTGTCAGACGATGAATCTTAACTGCAAGAAGGTTGTGAATGAGATCGTCGAGGAAAGCATCGCAAAGCTCGAAGAGACTCAGGTCGACGCATTCACTCCCGAGCAGATGCGGATGATGCTGAAGAAGATGAGCGCGAAGGAGATCGCGGACGTGATGAACCGGAAGGGAGAGAACGAATGAGAGACGAATCGACGAAGGACGACTATCTGATCGACGACATCTATTCAGTCGAAACGCTGATTCATGACGCACGTCACCTGATCGGACAGATCAAGGAGAAGCATCACACGCGGAAGCTGAACAGCATCGATCGGAAACTGGACGAAGTCGAGGACGACATCGAGGAACTGCTGGAGAAAGGAGTCGGATAATGAACGACAAGGAATATGGAGCGATGACAGGAATTCGGAGAAGCGATCTGTGGCTGATGGATCGCTCTCCGCTTCACTTCAAATATCGGATGGAGAATCCGCAGGAGCAGACTGCTGCAATGAGATTCGGCTCAGCGTATCACAAATACGTCTTAGAGCGCGAATCCTTCGATGATGAGTATTACGTCATCCCGGATGTGGACAGACGCACAAAAGCCGGGAAAGAGGCTCTCAGAGCCATCGAGGAAGCGAATCCGGGAAAGACCGGAATCACAGCAGAAGAATTCGAGCAGATTCAGGACATGAGGACGATGCTCGTCACTGATCAGAAGACTCGTCCGTATATCGAAGCGATCGAGAGCAAGGAAGCGAGGACAGAAGTCGCTTTCTGCTGGGAAGACGATCAGACCGGAGAGACATGCAAATGCAAAGCCGATCTGATCATCGATGAGGGATACAATCCGACGATCATCGACTTCAAGACATGCGGAAGCTGTGAATATGGAGCATTTAAATCCGATGCGAGGAAGTATGGCTATCTGTTTCAGGCTGGGATGTACTGCGAAGGAATCGATCACTGCACGATGGAGAAGCACGCATTCACATTCATCGCGCAGGAGAAGACTCCTCCGTACGCTCCGCGAATCTTCTATCTCGACGAGGACGACATCGAGAAGGGAAAGCACAAATTCCATGAGCTGCTTCAGAAATATCACGACGCGAAAGTCGAAGACCGCTGGGATTCATATGAGGAGGAGTATCTGTATGTCGAATAGCCGAAGAGCATTTACTAAAGAGGAGACTTGGCAGTATTACGAAAAGAACTTCCTCGGAGGATGGTCATTCCCGAATGGCGATGAGACTGTGACGATCACAGACGCATTCCGGGACATTGTTTATGACAGATTCAAAGCAGGATTTATCGAGAAGACGATCGTCTCCCTGAAGGAGAAGAAGCTCCCGATGGTCGTCGGCTCTCAGATGTCCGAGACGATCTCGAAAGTCATCGGATCAGATTATCCGACAGACTGGATCGGGAAGAGGATCGTCGTCGGGACGAAGATGAAGAAGGATAGGGAAACGAAGGAAATGCGTCCTGTCATTGTAGTTCGAAACGTAAAGCCCAGCGAGGACATCGTAAAGAGAGCTTCAGAGGCTCAAATTGAGAGGATACGGACTCTCATTCAGAATGGAGCGATCAAGTCAGAATCGGCGATGTGTGGCTTCTTCGGAGTGGCAAGAATCGAAGACTTGTCACCGGAAGACGCTGACAAGATCATCAAGCAGAAGGGAGAGCAGAGATGAGTGGAATGAACAATGTCTGTCTCGTTGGCAGACTCACAGCAGATGTGGAGATGAGGAAGAC
>OCTW011599083.1_pt1 | contig 22177 bp, 17 predicted proteins | sample 1539671 | NCBI WGS metagenome assembly OCTW01 (sample SAMN02144230, study PRJEB22623) | gut metagenome | biome: sheep rumen | host: Ovis aries | place: New Zealand
TTGTATCTGTTTTTACAAGATAGCGTTCAAAATTTGCAATAAATATTTGAAATTTATTCTAATTATTGATAAACTTTTTAAAGAGAAAAATTCAAGTTTAAAACCTTTGAATAAAAATTAATGAAAAAATTTATAAATCTTCTAAAAAAATGATTTTAAATTTTTGCAATATTAAATATTTATTACATGTATTCATTTTATTACGAAATAAACGTAATGTCAAGAAAATTCGTTCGTCAAATTTCGACATAAACAATTATTATTGTTTTATTAAATAATGTTTATAGATAATGATTATATAAGAGGAAATTAAATCTTGTAGTTTTGAAATATTAAGAAATTTAGATTAAACTATTCTTACCCAACTATTTATATTTAACCAAAATAAAAAAACATAATCAATTAAGACTATGCTTTTTGTTTTTTTAATTCCTTTTTTCTTGGAAAAGAGAACCGTCCCATTTTCCACCGTCCCATTTTCCATTATTGATTTAAATATACTCTTTCATTTGGTAAATACATATCTAATTTTTCTCTTGCTACTTCTTCTATGTATTCGTTTGAGTTTACATTATTTTTTATTTTATTTAATTCTTCTTGGTATTCTTGTGCTTGTACAAGTTTTTTATCTAACTCTGCATCGTTTGAAGCATATGTATTTAAGATTTTTTGTTGATTAAAAAATGTTATTACTGCATATATAATTATGCATACAATTATTAATCTTTTTATTAATTTTTTTACATTATTCATTAGTTTTTTCATCCCTTATAAACATAATATTCTATATATTATTATATTTCTCCTTTTTCACAAAAATTCCCCTGTTTTTTTTATTTTTTTTGACAAAATTTATAAAATTTTTCTTAAAATTTATACAAATAATAAATATTGGTCGAATAATAATTTTTTTTAATATTTTTTCTACAACTTTTACTGGATACACAATTATTGTTTTTATTATTTTTATAATAAATACTGATATTTTAATTACATACCTGCTAAAAGTTATCATATACATTAATGTTCCCATTATTATTCCAATTATCATGAAAAATCTCAATTCTCCATTACTAAATTTGTACATTGAAAATAGTATTATAATGCCTGTTAATACCCAAAAAAGTATGTCTTCCATGTATGTTACTATATCTTTTGTTTTGAAAGATTTTCTAAGTATTCTAAAAATGTCAAATAAAACACCTATTATAATTCCTACAATGGTAAATACAATAAATAGATATGTTTGATTACCTGCCATAAAAAATCACCTTATTTAAATATTTTGCCAAAAATTCCTCCTTCTGTTTTTGCTTGATGATCACTATATGTTAAATTGTTTATTCTTCCTTCTACAATAACTTCTGATGTATCTATGCTTAGCTTGTTTATTTTTAAATTCTCCCCTTTTATAGTTAATAGTCCTAATTCTGTTTCCATTATTACAACTTGATCATCAAAACTTAATACATCATTAACTCCAGATACATTTAGTTTTTCCCTATTTTCTAAAACTAGATTTTGTATAACATTTGTCAAAGTTGAAGTATTATTGAAACTTGTATTTCTTTTCTCTTCTATTATCATATTTTCGGCCTCCTTTATATTAATTTTATTCCCTTAAGCTTTATTTTAGAACCTTTTCAAACAATTTGTACTATAATTTTAAGATTCCTTTAGGAACAATTTCTAGTACTTGGCATATATCTCTTTCATCATAGTTTTCTAGAGCATTATTTAATATATATTTTTTTACATCACTTTGCTCATCTATATTATATTTATAATCATTTATTATTCTTCCTGAAAATCTTTTTTTATTTATTTTTATATCTCCTTCTAAATTTATTATTGTTGCTTTATCAAATATAGTAAATTGATTTAAAATTTCTTTTGGATAATCTACATTTAATATTAGTTTTGATTTACTTAAACTTTTTCTTTTATTATTTGTTATGTTTATTATTATTCCTTCGCTGTATAACTCTTTTTCAATATATTTAAACTTCCCTATATGATTTGTTATTATATTTATAGTTTTAAATTCTCTTGCAAATTTTAAAATATATTCTTCTACTTTTGTATCTATTTCATTTACACAAATACTTATTTCACTTTGTTTTCTTTGATTTCCATTTAATACTTCTTCAATTACTTCATCTACAATATTTTTTAAAAGCCATTTTTTATTACATATATTAATGTTATTGCTATATAATAATTTTATTATGTCATCATCTTCTTTTAAATCTTTTTCTAATGCAACTTGTCTACATTTTTCATTTTCTAAAATTTGTTTTATCTTTTTTACAATTTTTATTTTTTTAGAAAATTTAATATCGTTATTTATAATTATTTTGTTTTCTTTTTTTCGAACTTTTATAATCCTATTAAATAATGTCTTCTTTTTTATTTGTTCAATAAATATAGTTTTCATTGTATCACATCCCATTTAATACTATTCATAAAGTTTTGAAAATATAAGTATTTTGAAAAATAATCTTATTTAACTAAATAACTTAAAAATTTAGCAAAAAAATAAAGACAGAATTCTGTCTTCATTTTTTAAAATTATTTTTTTATTGCTAAAATTTTATATTTCATAATTCCAGCTGGTGCATGAACTTCTACTTTGTCACCTTTTTTAGCTCCAAGAAGTGCTTTTCCTAAAGGTGATTCATTTGAAATTTTATTTTCTGCTAAATTTACTTCTGTTGAACCTACTATAGTGTATGTCACATCTTCATCAAATTCTACATCATGTACTTTAACTATGTTTCCAATTTGAACAGTTTCTAAATCTATTTCTTTTTCATTTATTACTTTAGCATTTCTTAATTTAACTTCTAAATCTACAATTTGTTGTTCATTTTCAGATTGTGCAGTTTTTGCTTCATCATATTCTGAATTTTCAGATAAATCTCCAAATCCTCTTGCAACTTTTATTCTTTCTGCTATTTCTGTTCTTTTGGTTGTTTTTAAATAGTTTAATTCCTCTTCTAATTTGTTATATCCTTCTTGTGTTAAAATAACTTCCTTCTCTTCCATTTTTGTCAAGTCCTTTCTTATTTATTATTTTCTAGTTCTTCTATATATCTATTCCTTTGATTTTCAAACATTACCGTTAATGCTATTAAAGAAACTAAATATACAGTTAGCCCTGTTGCAACTGCAAGTCTGCTAAATGGAATTCTTGCAATTGAAATTATACTAAATACTATTAATTCAGAAACTATAGGTACAAGAATTGTTTTTGCAATAACTTTTTTATAACCTATTTTGCTGAATCTTATAGCAAAATATACTATTACTAAGCAAAGTGTTGCTAGTCCAGGAACAATATATCTTTTTAATATATCCTTAACTCTTGTATGTGGTATTGAATTTATTTCTACTTTTTCTTTTTCTAGTTTTGTATTATATTTTTCATTAAATTTTTCTACTATTTTATCTCTTTGTTCTTCAGTCATATTTTTTGCTACAATAGATACTGCATTTCCAAAAGTTTCTACTGGTTGAATAATATATGTTGTATTTCCTAATACTTCAGATGCAAAAGATTCTACATCTGAAATATTTATTCCTGTATAATTTGTAAGTTGTATTTGTTTTCTAGGTGTGTATTGAATTTCTGTTCTAAATCCTTTAGATTGCCAAACTGCTATGCCTGCAATTATTATTAAGCATATTATTATATAAATTATTAAATTTTTATTTTTCATGTATTGTATCCTCCTTGTCCTTTAATCTACTATATTTTTAGTTAGAGTTACATTGTATGCTAACATTAATACAATTCCCCAGAATAATGTCATTCCAATACTTGCAAGTGTTGTTACTGGAATAAATACAAATATAATAGAAATCGCCAAAATTGGTATTAGTTTCATAATAATGTCTAAGTATGATTTATAATATTCTTTTTTATCACCATTTACTTCTAATAGTTTCATATTCATTAAATAGTTTAAAACTAATATTATTATTCCTCCTGCTATTCCTTCTAATGCGATAGTTACATTAAACACTCTTAATAGAATTGTATATAATGAAACAAAACCTATATAGCTTATTGTTGCTAATATTCCTCTTGTTTTGTGTTTTTTAATCATATATACTAATAAAATTGCAACAATAACTGCTACAGCTATTATAACTTTTTTAACAGTTTCTGCTTTAATATCTGTTTTAACATATTGATTTTCTTTTACGTTATATTTTATAGGTAATACTCCATTATTTAATAAAGCTGAAATAGTTTGAGCTGATGTTATAGAATTTTGTAATGCATCTGAATCTGTAGTTGGTTGTGCTGTTCTTAAGTCAATGTTTCCTGTTTCTACTGGTTCGTCAAAACTTGTTGTAGTTACAGCACTTCCTGAAATATATAGTGTTACTTGTTTTTGCTCTTCTTTATTTTCTTCTGAACTTGAACTTTCTGTGCTATCTTCTTTTTTACTTTCGTCAGTATTATCCGCTTCTTTATTCTCTTCATTATTAGCATCTTCAGATTTATCTGTATCTTTTTCTGGTAAAGTCTTATATTCGTTTTCACTTATATTTTTTAAAATTTCTTTACCTTCTTTATTGAATTGTAAACTCATATATACAGCTGTTCCTGTAGTTTCTTGATTGTATAAAACTTTAGCTTCTTTTAAATTTTCGCTTTTTAAATATACTTTAGAATCATCTTTTGAATCCTTAAGCTCAACGCTTCCTGTTTGTGTTATATTATTTACAACTCTATCTGTATTAGTATCTTCAGGTATTTGGATATAGATTGTGCCTGATTGTTTGTCCATACTTAAATTATAATCTTGTACACCAAATTTACTTAATCTCTTTTCTATAATAGATTTTGATTTTTCATAATTTTGCTCATTTAAAACTTCACTACTATTTACTTTTTCATCTGATTTTGTATATTTTTGCTCTTTTATTGTGTCGTCATTATATGAATCTGTATCTCCTATAACTTTTTTATCTGCATCTAATACTTTGTTTGCATCACTAACTTTTAAAATTATTTCTCTATATCCTTTTAAATCTTTGCTTAAATTATATTCTTTTACTAAATTATTCATCTCTATTGGTTGTTTCCATGGTAAATATATTCCAACAAAGCCTACCAAACATATAATTATAATAGTTAAAATTTTTGCAATTAGTTTTATTTTTTTCATTTAAAATCCATCCCTTCGTTTAATCTTATAATATTCTAGCTTAATTTCTTAAAAAATTCAACTATTTTTTTAAAATTTCCTTCAATTTATTTTGTATTTGCTCATTATATTTTCTTGCATCAAATTCCTTATTTATAGTGTATCCTTTTTCCATATATTTTTTCATAGCTTTATAAATTGATTTAGTATTTTTAAAAGTAACCATTCCTCTTCCTTGCAAAATATCTCCATAGTCAGATACATCTGTTGTAATAATTGGTATATTAAATAAATAGCTTTCTAAAAAAACAACAGGATATCCCTCGTAATCTGAAGAAAGAATAACACAATCCGATATTTGATAATATGGATATGGATTTATCTTTGCTCCTTCAAAAATTATATTTTTTTGTAAGTTATATTTTTTTACCAATTTTTTATATTTGTTCGAATCTTGTCCACTTCCTACGAAAATAATTCTAAATTTATAATTTTCTCTTTTTAAAAGAGAGGCTGCTTTTATTATTCTAGTTAATTTCTTTTGTTTTTCATCATGTCTTCCAACATTTAAAAATGTTGTTATTTCTCTATTATAATGTAATGAAATTTTTTCTTTAGCTTTTTCATATATTTCGTTTATATCAATTAAATTATTACAATAATAAAGATTTGTTATATTTTGAAAAACTTCTTTAAAACTATTCATTGCGCTTTTTGCAACAAATACTATTTTTGAAAAATCATAATAATTTATATCTTCAAAAAATTTTTTTACTTTTTCTTTTTTATTATCATATAAAGCTAAATAATCAGCATGACACCACAAAATCGAATTTTTAGAAGCAACTCTTGCTACAAATGAAGCTGGCTTTGAATATGTAGCATAAGAAATAGATACGTCAAATTTATTTTTGTATTTTACTTTAAAAATTATTTGTTTTATTAGATTTATAATTTTTCTAATTATTTTTAATTTGAAATTTGATGGCTTATACTGAATAATTTTTACTGATTTATCTACTTTTTTTAATAATTCTCCTTCTTTTTCTTCTAAAACAAGTGTAATGTCATATCCATTTTCTTTTAAAAATTTGATTAATGTAATTGCTGATTTTTCAATCCCTCCAATTTTTAAGTCTCTTAATGCAATTAAAACACTTTTCATTAACTCACTTTCCTTTTAAAACATAATTCCAAGAATCTCTGCACATATCTTCTAATGTTCTAGTTGCTACCCATCCCAACTCTTGCTTTGCTTTAGTTGGATCTGAATATAATACTGGTAAATCTCCATCTCTTCTTTCAGCATATTTATATGGAACATCTATATTGTTTACTTTTATAAAAGTATCTACCATTTGTTGAACTGTATAAGGTTTTCCTGTTCCTAAATTATACACAAAAATTCCAGAATTTTCTTTATCTAATTTTTCTAACATTTTTATATGTCCTATTGCTAAATCAACAACATGTATAAAATCTCTTGCACATGTTCCATCTTCTGTTTCTTTATAATCATTTCCAAATATATTTAATTGTGGAATTTCTTTATTTGCAACTTTCATAATAAAAGGCATTAAATTATTTGGAATACCTTGTGGATCCTCACCTATTAGTCCACTTTCATGTGCACCAACTGGATTAAAATATCTTAAAATAGCAATGTTCCAACTATTATCTGCTAAATACATATCTTCTAATATTTTTTCTATCATTGATTTTGTTGTACCATATGGATTTGTAGTTTCTCCTCTTTTCATAGTCTCAACACATTTTCCATTTCCTTGAGCTCCATAAACAGTAGCTGATGAACTAAATATAAATTTTTTTACATTATATTTTTGCATAGTTTCTAAAAGGATTATAGCTCCCGAAACATTGTTATGGTAATATTTTAAAGGCTCTTTTACTGATTCTCCAACAGCTTTATATCCTGCAAAATTTATTACAGATTCTATTTCATTTTCCTCAAATACTTTTTCTACCTCTTCTCTATTTAAATAATCAATATTATAAAATTTAACGTCTTTACCTGTTATTTGTTTTATTTTTTCTAATACTTCTGGTTTACTATTTGAAAAATTATCTATTATAATAACTTCTCTTCCAGCATTTAATAGCTCAACAACTGTATGGCTTCCTATATATCCTGTTCCACCTGTAACTAAAACTTTTTTCATAATTTCACTTTCCTTTCTTTTTATTAGATGAATTCTTTATTAAAAACATCCAATAATTTATATAGTATTTTTAATAAAAATTATTATAGAGTCATTTTACTACATAAAAATTAAAAACGCAAGCAAATTTAGCAAATTCAAGCAGTGATTGGTTGTTCTTTAGACATATAACACTGTGTTTAAGCAGGGAAAAAAATTAGAAGTCTAAATAGTTACATTCGTTGTTTTCTATTATATATTAAGTGTCATTGATTTTTGTATGAACACTATTTTTTTTGTGTTTTTTGAAAATTAAAAATAAAGCATTTTGAGGCTATCAAATATGTTTTCAAACTATTCTTTGTTTTAAAGTTCATATATCACGTTATTTTTATCAATATTCAATACATTAAACACGTATTTCACACACTAAATTTACTTTTGTGTGTTTCATCCAGAAAAACTGTTATTTAATTAATATTTCAATTCTATTATTATATTTAGACTTTTTTAAAATATAATTCAATAATTTTTTATTAATTCAAAATAATTTGAACTATATATTCTAATATTAGTTAAGCTAATCTAGTTGTTTCAGAAAAATTAAATATTTCTTCATATATTAGAATAAAAGAAACGTAATTATTTTTTTGCTTACTTATTAAAAAAGCGAATTATATGCAATTATTGCAAGTAATTCGCTTTTTATTATTTAATTTTAATCTAAAATTTTACTATTCTATTTTCCTTGCTGATTTTTCTATTACTACAGGTACTTTAATAGTTTCTAATCATCTATCAACACTTTCTCATATCAATGCTTATCATTAACTCTTAATATCTTCAGCATTTATATTAGAAACTTCTTCTAATTTTTGTTCTGTATTTATGTGAATATTTTGATATTTTTGCATTCCTGTTCCTGCTGGGATTAATTTACCAATGATAACATTTTCTTTTAATCCGATTAAGTCATCTTCTTTTCCTTTAATTGCTGCTTCTGTAAGAACTCTTGTTGTTTCTTGGAATGAAGCTGCTGATAAGAAACTATCTGTTGCAAGAGAAGCTTTTGTAATACCAAGTAATACACGTTTTCCTGTTGCAGGTTTTAATCCTTTTTCTTTTAATTCTGCATTTTTGTCTGCAAATTCATACATATCAACTAATGTTCCAGGGAACATATCAGAATCTCCGTTATCATCAACTCTAACTTTCTTAAGCATTTGTCTTCCAATAACTTCAATATGTTTGTCGTTGATATCAACACCTTGGTTTCTATAAACTTTTTGAACTTCTGTTGTTAAATATTCATAAACTCCTTCTGGTCCTTTTATAGCTAAAATGTCTGATGGATTTATTGATCCTTCGATTAATGGATCTCCTGCTTCAATCATATCTCCATTTTGAACTTTCATTTTTGAACCAAATGGTATTGTATATGTTTTAGAATCATCATCAGATGTAACAATAACTTCTTTTTTCTTCTTTGTTTCTTTTATTTTTACTTTACCTGCAATTTCTGTAATTACAGCTAATCCTTTTGGTTTACGAGCTTCAAATAGCTCCTCAACTCTTGGAAGACCTTGAGTAATATCTGTACCAATAGCACCACCAGCGTGTTTTGTGTTCATTGTAAGCTGTGTACCAGGCTCTCCGATTGATTGAGCTGCAACAATACCGATAGATTCACCAATATTTACTAAGTCATGTCTAGCTAATCCCATTCCATAACATTTTTGGCATACACCATGTTTTGAACGACATGCTAATACTGTACGAACCTCAACTCTGGTAATTCCTGCTTCAACTATTTTGTCTGCTATTTCATCTGTAATCATTGTGTTTGTATCAACAATTACTTCTTTTGTTTCTGGATTAATAACATCATGTGTTACAAATCTTCCTATTAATCTTTCTTGAATTGTTTCTATTAATTGATTTCCATCTTTAATGTCATATACCCATAATCCTTCTGTTGTTCCACAATCATGGTCTCTAACTATAATTTCTTGAGCAACATCTACAAGTCTTCTTGTTAAGTATCCAGAGTCAGCTGTTCTTAAAGCTGTATCTGCTAAACCTTTTCTAGCTTGGTGTGAAGAAATGAAATATTCTAGTGCATCAAGACCTTCAGCAAATGATGCTTTAATTGGAATTTCGATAACTTTACCAGTTGTTCCAGCCATAAGTCCTCTCATACCCGCTGCTTGTCTTAATTGGTTTAAGTTACCTCTGGCTCCAGATTGAACCATTAAGTTAATTGGGTTAAGTGGTTCTAATCTTTCTTCTAAAGATTTACCAACTTTAGTTGTAGCATTATTCCAAATAGTTACAACTTCTTTAAATCTTTCATCTTCAGTAATTAAACCTCTTCTATATTGCTTTCTAACATTTTCAACTTGTGTTTCAGCTTCTGCTAAAATTTCTGGTTTATCTTCTGGAACTTTAACATCTTCCATAGAATATGTAAGTCCAGAACGTGTAGAATATTTGAATCCTTTATCTTTAACATTATCTAGTAATTCAGCTGATACAGAAAGTCCATGAACTTTAATACATGTATCTATTAATTTTCCTAATTTCTTTTTATCAACAGGGAAATCTATTTCATATTGGAACATTTCATCAGGATTCGTTCTATCTTTGTAGCCTAAATCTTGTGGAATTCCTTCGTTATATATAATTCTTCCAACTGTTGTTTCAATCTTTTTAGATTTTAATTCTCCATCTATTTCTAATGTTCTTCTAACATATATTTTTGCATGCATTCCTACTTCATGATTTTCGTAAGCCATTATAGCTTCTTCTGGATCTTTGAAATATTTACCTTCTCCAAGTTCTCCAGGAACTTCCATTGTTAAGTAATATCCACCGAAAACCATGTCTATTGTAGGTACTGTAACTGTTTTACCATCTTGTGGTTTTAATAAATTGTTTGTTGAAAGCATTAAAAATCTTGCTTCTGCTTGTGCTTCTGGTGATAATGGTAAGTGAATAGCCATTTGGTCACCATCGAAGTCTGCATTAAATGCTGTACAAACTAATGGATGAAGTTTAATTGCTCTACCTTCTACTAGAACTGGCTCAAATGCTTGAATTCCAAGTCTGTGTAATGTTGGAGCACGGTTAAGCATTACAGGGTGATCTTTTATAACCTCCTCTAATATTCCCCAAACTTCTGGTTTTAATCTTTCTACCATTCTTTTGGCATTTTTAATATTATGAGCAATTCCACGTGCTACTAACTCTTTCATAACAAATGGCTTAAATAATTCTACAGCCATTTCCTTTGGAACACCACATTGATATATTTTAAGTTCAGGTCCTACTACTATAACTGAACGTCCAGAATAATCAACACGTTTTCCAAGTAAGTTTTGACGGAAACGTCCTTGTTTACCTTTAAGCATATCAGATAAAGATTTTAAAGCTCTTCCTCCAGCTCCTGTAACAGGTCTTCCACGTCTAGAGTTATCGATTAAAGCATCAACTGATTCTTGTAACATTCTTTTTTCATTTCTTACAATTATTTCAGGTGCTTCTAATTCTATTAATCTTTTTAATCTGTTATTTCTGTTTATAACTCTTCTATATAAGTCATTTAAGTCTGATGTAGCAAATCTTCCTCCATCTAATTGAACCATTGGTCTTAAATCTGGTGGTATAACTGGTACTACATTCATAACCATCCATTCAGGTCTATTTCCTGAAATTCTGAATGATTCTACTGTGTCTAATCTTTTTAATAATTTAAGTCTTTTTTGTTCTGTAGATTTAGAAATTTCTTTCTTTATTTGGCTTGAAAGCTTATCTAAATCTATTTCTTCTAATAATATTCTTAAACTTTCTGCTCCCATTCCAGCCTTGAAAGAACCTTTTCCGTATTTTTCAACTGCTTCATGATATTCTTTTTCAGTTAAAACTTGTGCTTTTTCTAGTCCAGACGTTCCTTTATCTGTAACTATATATGAAGCAAAATATATAACTTTCTCAAGATTTCTTGGCGAAATGTCTAGCATTAAAGCTATACGGCTTGGTATTCCTTTAAAATACCAAATATGTGCTACTGGTGCAGCAAGTTCAATGTGTCCCATTCTTTCACGTCTAACTTTAGATTTTGTAACTTCTACACCACATCTGTCACATACTACTCCTTTATATCTTACTCTTTTGTATTTACCACAATGGCATTCCCAATCCTTTGTTGGTCCAAATATTCTTTCACAGAATAATCCATCTCTTTCAGGTTTTAATGTTCTGTAATTAATTGTTTCTGGTTTTTTTACTTCCCCTTTTGACCATTCTCTGATCTTTTCATCTGATGCTATTCCTATTTTTAGTTTATTAAATGATTCTTCCATTTAATAAAGCCCCTCCTTTATTTAGGTAATATTCTTTTTTGAATTATTGTAATCATAAAATATACACCGCTGTTGCAGACTTTGCTGCTATTTTAAAATTTATAATTCAAATATTAAATTATTATGTTTGGAAAAGATTTCGTCTTTTCCAAACTATTCTTCTTCGTCAAAGAAATCGTCTTCCCCATCTTCATCTAAATCATCGAATAATTCGTCATCATCTAGACCAACATCGATTTCTTCGTCATCTTCAAGAAACTCGTCATCACTTAAATCCTCATCTTCATCATCTACATAGTTTTCTTCAATTTCGCTATCTACTGCAACATCAGAATTTTCTCCACTAATCATTTTTTTATGTTCATCAATATTGAAGTATACTGTATCTTCTATATCTTCTTTAAGTTCAAGTTCTTTGTCATTATCATATAATCTAATGTCTAATCCTAAAGCTTGAAGTTCTTTTACTAATACTTTGAAGCTTTCTGGAACTCCTGGTTCAGGAATATTCTCTCCTTTAACAATAGCCTCATAAGTTTTAACTCTTCCAACAACGTCGTCTGATTTTACAGTTAACATTTCTTGTAATGTATATGCTGCACCATAAGCTTCTAACGCCCAAACTTCCATCTCTCCGAAACGTTGTCCACCGAATTGTGCTTTACCTCCAAGTGGTTGTTGAGTAACAAGTGAGTATGGTCCAGTTGAACGAGCATGAATTTTATCATCTACTAAGTGGTGTAATTTAAGCATGTATTGAACTCCAACTGTAACTGGTTTATCGAATGGCTCTCCTGTTCTTCCATCATATAGAATTGATTTACCATCTGTAGATAATCCTGTTTCTTTTAATAATTGTTCAATTTCTTCTTGATTTGCTCCGTCAAATACTGGAGTTGCAATCTTCCATCCTTTTTCTCTTGCTACCATTCCTAAATGGACCTCTAAGATTTGTCCTAAATTCATACGAGAAGGTACACCTAATGGGTTTAATAAAATATCGATTGGTGTTCCATCTGGCATAAATGGCATATCTTCTACTGGTAAAATTCTTGAAACAACACCTTTGTTTCCGTGACGTCCAGCCATTTTGTCTCCTACTGAAATTTTTCTCTTTGTAGCAATATATACTCTTATTACTTGATTTACACCTGGTGCTAATTCATCTGAATTTTCTCTTGTGAAGATTTTTACATCTACTATTGTTCCTGCTTCACCATGTGGTACTCTTAATGATGTATCTCTTACTTCTCTAGCTTTTTCACCAAAGATAGCACGTAAAAGTCTTTCTTCAGCAGTAAGTTCTGTTTCTCCTTTTGGAGTAACTTTACCTACTAATATATCTCCTGTTCTAACTTCTGCACCAATTCTTATAATTCCGTTTTCGTCTAAGTCTTTTAATTGGTCATCTCCAACATTTGGAATATCACGAGTAATTTCTTCAGGTCCTAATTTTGTATCACGACATTCGCAATCATATTCTTCTATATGGATTGATGTAAATACATCTTCTTTAACAAGTCTTTCACTTAACAAAACTGCGTCCTCGTAGTTGTATCCTTCCCATGTAGAAAAAGCAATAAGTACGTTTTTACCAAGTGCCATTTCTCCATTTTGTGTAGAAGGACCGTCTGCTATCGCATCACCTTTTTTAACCTTTTCACCAACAACTACTATAGGTTTTTGATTAATACAGGTTCCACCATTTGTTCTTTTGAATTTTCTTAAATGATGTGTAACTGTTTTTCCATTTTTATATTTAACAGTAATTGATGTTGCGTCTACATGTTCTACAACTCCATCATCTTCTGCTAATACAAGTATTCCAGAGTCTTTTGCAGCTCTGTATTCCATTCCTGTTCCTATCATTGGAGATTCTGTAATCATAAGTGGAACTGCTTGACGTTGCATGTTTGCACCCATTAATGCTCTTTTTGCATCATCATGTTCTAAGAATGGTATCATAGCAGCAGCTATAGAAACTAATTGTTTTGGAGATACGTCCATATATTGAACTTCATCTCTTTCAACTTCCATTATTTCGTTTCCAAATCTAACTCTAATTCTTTCATTTTTGAATGTTCCATCTTCATTCAATGGCTCTGATGCTTGTGCTATGTAGTATTTATCTTCTCCTTCAGCACTCATATATTCTACTATATCTGTAGCTTTATGTGTTTCTGGATCTATTTTTCTATATGGTGTTTCAATAAATCCATATTCGTTTATTTGTGCATAAGATGTAAGTGCTGATATAAGACCAATGTTTGGTCCTTCTGGAGACTCTATTGGGCAAAGTCTTCCATAGTGTGTATAGTGAACATCACGAACTTCGAATCCTGCTCTTTCTCTTGAAAGTCCTCCAGGTCCTAATGCTGAAATTCTTCTTTTATGTGTTAGTTCTGAAAGTGGATTTGTTTGGTCCATAAATTGTGAAAGTTGTGAACTTCCAAAGAATTCTCTAATTGCTGATGTTATTGGTTTTGTATTTATTAATGTTTGTGGTGTTACAGCATCTATATCTTGAATTGTCATTCTTTCTCTTACTACTCTTTCAAGTCTTGCAAGACCAATTCTAAATTGATTTTGTAATAATTCTCCAACACATCTAATTCTACGATTTGCTAAATGGTCAATATCATCTGGTTCTCCAAGTCCTTGTGCTAAGTTTAATAATACACTTATAGATGCAATCATATCTTCAGTTGTTATGTGTTTTGGAACTAATTCATCATATCTTTCTTTTAAGATTTTAGCTAAATCTTTTTCCTCTGTATTATCTAAAATATTTTTTAATACTGCATAGTTAACATTTTCTTTAAAATGTAATTTTCCAAATTTAAAGTCAGGTAAAACTTTGTAGATATTTACTGTACCATTTCCTATAATTCTAACTTTCTGGTCATTTAATTTAATGTCTACTATATTTATTCCTGCATTTTGAATTTGTTCTGCTACTTCTTCGGTGATTCTTTCATCTGCTGATACAAATATTTCTCCTGTTTCTGGATCTACAACATCAGCAAATGCTATTTGTCCAGCTATACGATTTGCTAGTCCTAATTTATGGTTGAATTTATATCTACCAACTTTTGCTAAATCATATCTTCTATTGTCAAAAAACATATTGTTAAATAATGTTCTTGCAGCTTCTTCTGTAGGAAGCTCTCCTGGTCTTAATTTTCTGTATATTTCAAGTATTGCTTCTTCTTGAGTTTTTATTGGGTCTTTGTTTATAGTTGTTTCTAACATTGGATTTTCTCCAAATAATTCTCTTATTTGGTCATCTGTAACAATACCTATGGTTCTTAAAAGAGTAGTTACTGGAACTTTTCTTGTTCTATCTACACGAACATAAAATATGTCATTACTATCTGTTTCGTATTCTAGCCAAGCCCCTCTTAAAGGCATAACTGTAGATGTGTATGTTTTTCTACCTGTTTTTGGGTCAAAAATAGCATCATAATAGCATCCTGGTGAACGAACTAATTGGCTTACTACAACTCTTTCTGCACCATTTATAATAAATGTACCAGAATCTGTCATAAGTGGAAAATCTCCTAAAAAGATTTCTTGCTCTTTAATTTCGCCAGTTTCTCTGTTAATTAATCTTACTTTAACATGTAATCTACTAGAATATGTAGCATCTCTTTCTTTAGCTTCTTCTAAAGAATACTTTGTTTTATCCTCCATGTAATAATCGAAAAATTCAAGAACTAAATTTCCAGAATAGTCTTCTATTGGTGAAATATCTTTCAATACTTCTCCCAATCCTTCTTCTACGAACCAATCATACGAATCTTTTTGAACCTTGATAAGGTTTGGCATTTCTATAAAATCGCCAACTTTTGAAAAGTCTTTACGTTTTGCTTTTTCGTACTTAATTTCTTTTAATTTCAAAAAAATCACCTCAAAAAAAATATTAAGCAGATTAAATATAATATAGATAAAAAAAGTCCTTCTTAAATTAAAACAATTATAGCGAATTTAAAAATTGCCTGCTTTTCAATTCTTTAATTCGCCTTTGTACTTAATTTAATTCCTCTTTTTTTTCTCTAATAATTATCTCTTTTGATTAAAAAAATGTCACAATATCGCTATTGTATTTAACATTAAGATTTTATCACACTTTGTTCTGTGTTGTCAAGGTTTTTTGAGCATTTTTCCAATTTTTTTGAATTTTTTTCAAAAATACTATTGACAAATCATTTTTTTGATTATATAATAGTCATTGTCGTAAGGACAAATGCCAGTTAAATGCAGATGTGGCGGAACTGGCAGACGCACAGGACTTAAAATCCTGCGGTTGAATAAACCGTGCCGGTTCGATTCCGGCCATCTGCACCAAAATATCAGGTTAGAATTAAATTTCTAATCTGTATTTTTTTGCGTAATTTCGGCAAAAATGCACTTTTTATAGTCACTTTGGAACAGTTCTAAAAAGTTCCAAAAAATACCCTAAAATTTATATAAAATGTCGGGATTGCATGTCGGGACAAATTTCATTCTTTGATAGTTCTATCAATTACTCCCTTGTTTATTATTATTCCTATTCTGATTATCAGAAAGGATGTAAAAATGGATTTTATACCATACAAAGCTCACGAATGTTTTGAGCATTTATATTATCAAATACCTATGGAATTATTTTTTAATAAGAAATATAGAGGTAAATTAAATTCAGATAGCAAAATACTTTATGGTTTTCTATTAAATAGGCTAACATTATCAGCTAAAAATAATTTGGTTGATAAAGACTGTAATGTGTTTCTAATATTTACTAGAAAAGAAGTACAAACAATGCTTAATTTATCTGATAAAACAGTAACTAAAGCATTTAAACAATTAAATGAATGTAAATTAATACATGAGAAGAAACAAGGTTCTACTAAACCAAATTTGATTTATGTTGGAGAATAGAACATGATGAAGATTTAAAGTTATATGATATAGAATCTTCTAATCTTAGTGAGTCAATAGATAATACAAGAGTTAATATAAAATTAAAGAATTTCCTGAAATTTCCTAAAATTATTGACAAACAATGGAAAACAGTCTATAATAATATTATGTAAATTTAACCAATGGATTTAAATGAATTTTTGAATCCACAACTCAATGAAAGGAAAAGGTGATACTTTGAAAAACATTTTTGATCGGCCGTGCTATCATCTTGAGCAAATAAAAAAGGTTAAGATTGATAGCAAGAAGAGAAAGAAGTTCAACTCCAAATCTATGCTTTGTGCATGGGTAACTAAACTTTGTCCTGCACATTGCAAAAGCTGTTTCTTCAAATCTGACATGTATCATGATGGAATTCCTGCTGAGAAATATCAGTTTTCTCCGTATGGTGTTGAGCGATTGATTCAATTTATCAATGACTCTAATAATTCCTACTTGATGTTGTCTGGTGGTGGAGAACCGATGATTCGCAAAGACATTGTCAATGAACTCATCCGTAAGGTGAAGACAGACCGTATTGTCATTGTAACAAGTGGAATTTGGGCAAAAACTTATAAAAGTGCTAAGGCTACCATTGATGAACTCTATTCTAGCTATACAAGCAGGAATGATGACATTGTCTTGGTTGTTCGTCTTAGTGTTGACAGCTTTCACTATGAACCTTTAGGGTTTGATGTTATCGACAATATCATCAGAGTATTTAGGGAAAATTATAGCCATTGTAAGAATTTCCAGCTTAGGATTCATACAATGCAAAATGACCCTACTCTTGATGAAGTGTCAAAAAAAATCGATCACTGCGAAGTTGTTTACAGTGATATCGAGTCAGTTTCTGACAATAGGGAAATCATTAAAATTCTCCCTAAGCAGGCTAAGTTGAGATTTGACGATGGTTATGAAATCCTTGTCGGTCGCTCTAAACTTTTTTTCTCGAATCTGAAAATTGACCTGAATGAATTTACAGAAGACATTCAGAGATCTCTTGATGTTTTCGAAGAAGATATGAGTGCGAGTGAGTATGGAAATCCGTCAATTCTGACTAACTGCGATGGTTCTCTTGGACTCGATTTTTGGATTGATTACAACGGGAACGTTACCACGTGGGGAAATCAGCAGTGGGACAGTCTTTATAATGTGTATGTAGATTCTTATCAAGATCTTATTAAAGGTACTTTTGAGAATATCATTAGCTACTCATTCTTAGATAAAGGATACTACTAACGTGAAAGGATTATTCGTGCAGTAAATCCCAAAGCTGTCTTGCGATCAAAGGTAATGAACTTAAGAGATTATGCAGGAGCCTTCTTGATGGAAGAAGAAAAAACAAAACTGTATTATGCAGTTAGAACCATCAAGGATTATCTTGAAGATGGCATCTTGTCGGAAGATGATATTTCGTTCTTGCCTGCAAACCTTTTGAGCGCTATTCATTCCTCTACTGAGGAAATCAACTCTCTTTATAGAGCTTCGGATTTTGATATAATCAGTCAGTATCTTGCTAAAAAAGAAGAGTTGAACATGGATGACTGGAAAATTTTGTTTAACCTTATTAGATTGGGACATTATGATGTTTCTAATCAGCACATTGAAGAGGCTATTGTGTATTATAATAATACATACTATGCAGATATCAAGAGTGTTGAGGATATTCCTGATGATGACAGTCCTATCATGTATGGGAAGTATCATAACAGAATTTCCTTCATGAAGAAAGAAGCAGAAAGTTTCTGCCTCAAAATGATGAACTAAGTTCATGGGCAAATCCTCTTATCAAGTGGTAAGAGGATTTGCTTAATTATATATTATATTAGGATTTAATCCTGAATAACAAAAACATGGTAGTGTATTTATTTTATTCATATCATCTTCTGTTATAGAAAAATCATAAACAGATATGTTTTCTTTAATTCTATCTTTATTCGTAGATTTTGGTAAAGGAATAACATCGTTTTGTAAGCACCATCTTATGCAAATTTGAGCAATACTTTTATTGTACTTAATGGATAACTCTTTTAAAACTTCATTATCAAATATTTTTCCAGATCCAAGTGGACTCCATGCTTCAGCAGCAATTTTTTTATCAGCACAGTATTTTAGTGTTTCTCTTTGCATAAATCCAGGATGAAATTCTATTTGATTAACCATTGGATAAATTTCTATATTAGGAAGCAATGCCTCTAAATGTTGAACCATAAAATTACTTACTCCTATTGACCTTACTTTTTTTTGTGTATATAATTTTTCAAAAGCTTTCCATGTTTCTATATTTAATTCTTTCCAATTTTCTGTAGTCATTGGCCAATGAATTAATAGTAAATCCAAATAATTTGTTTGTAGATTACTTAGAATTTGTTCAACAGCTTTCAATGTTTTTTCATAGCCTTTATCATCTTTCCATAGTTTACTCGTTATAAATAAGGTAGTTCTATCAATGTTGTACTTCTTGATTGTATTTCCAATAAGTTTTTCGTTTTGATATTTTGATGCAGTATCTATATGTCTATATCCAGCTTGATATGCATTATAAATCATTTCATCTATAATGTTTTGATCTTTAATGTGCCATGTGCCTAATCCAATATTTGGTATAGTTAGACCATTATTTAATTGATATTCTTTATTATTACTAGTCATATTAAATTCTCCTCGTATTAAATAATACATAGTACCACAAATTGGTAGGTACTATTATTTGTTTTAATTATTTTTATTTGCTAAATACTTATTAATTCTTTCTATATCAATTTGATCCTTAGGTTTGTTTCTTTTTATTTTAAATTCTAGAATAGTATTTAAATCTTCTAAATTATATGGTTCACAAATCTCCATATTAAATTTTTCTTTTTCATCAACAACAACTTCTAAAGAATCACTTATATGATAAAATCCACATTCGTTTTTCTTATCATCTGTTAAATTATATTTATCCTTTATTTGTTCAAATAATTCTCTTGAAATACATAAATCTAAATCTCCTGCTTGTTCTCTAATTCCTCTAATTACAAGAGAAGCTCCTGATAAGACATAATATTCATCTTTTGGTAGATTTAATTCTCGTAATAAGTCTAATAATTGTTCTTTATTCATAAAATAAAACCCCTTTCATCTTTAATATCATAAATATATCATTTATAATATTAAATGTCAATATAAAATAGATTGAGCTCAATTGTGGTTGATATATTGACCATTTTTTAAAAATAATGTATAATAATTATGTTAATTTGCGTAGATGCAAGAACAATAATTTGTTTTAAACAGAAAGGAGAATCTATTATGCGGAAAATTCATAAAAATATAGTTGTAATAGATAATTATTTACGTGTTTTAGTTGTTAAAGAAAATAACACAATACGGTTACCAAGTTGTAATGTTACAATTCCTGCTCATTTTGTTTGTGGAGAAAAGCATTATGCTTATGTTACAGACAAGCAATATTCATTTAAAATAATAAATTCAAGTTTTATTGCAATTAACATTGCCTTGCAAAGTTTTGCTTTTGAGGAAGATCGTCAAGCTCTTTTGTATTTTATGTTTCATATAAAGGATTTTGAACAAGATGATATTACATTAGAGAGTTTTGATTTTGTTAAAGCATTAGAAAAAATGGATATTCAGGCATTGTCAAAAATTTCTAAAAGTGACCTTCACAATCACACACCATTTGGTGGTTCTCGTGAATTAATAAGAGAACTATCAGGTAAAGAAATTCCAATTTTAGATAGACATTTTAAATCTATTCCTGAAATGAATAAGTGGTGTGATGATAATATTAAAGCGCCTAATGACTATCAATACAGAATGTATGCATGCTTTAAGCAAGCAGAACAAGATGGGATAAAGGTATTTGCACCTAATATAGCAACTTGTGCAAAAAAGAATTTTCCTTCATTGGATTGCTTTATCAATTTTATTAATGAACTAATTCAAGATTTTTCTGATTCGATGGATATTTACCCAGAATTGGCATTGGATAGAAACAAATACTCTGAAGATTTCAAAGATTTAGTTATTAAACTTTTAGATACAGGTATGTTTTATTCCATAGACATAACTGGTGATGAAGCTCTTGGTGTTCAGAATTTTAAAGAAATATATGATATTGCTTCCTCATATGGAATTATAAAAAAAGCACATGTTGGAGAATTTTCACATGCTAATGCAATATTTGATGCAATTAAAACCTTAGATTTAGATGCTGTTCATCATGGCATATCAGCCATAGAAGATGAAAGACTAATGGATTACTTAGTAAAACACAAAATATCTTTGACTATGTGTCCGTCGAGCAACTATTTCTTATCGCGTGTTCGTTCTATTGCAAACCATCCTATAAAGCAACTATATCATTATGGAGTTGGTGTGTCTGTTTGTAGTGATGACATACTAATATTTGGTTCAAGTGTTTCGAATGAATATAAGATTTTGTATGAAAATAAAGTCTTGAATGCTTTTGAACTAAATGCTATACGTTTAGATGGATTAAATTTCTATGCAAAGTAATTTAGAGGGTATTCTTTTTGAATACCCTCCAATTTTAGACATTTACTCAATAAAATTCCTTTTTTTATGTCTGCTTCTATTTATATTTTCTCTATTTCTACATTGAATAGAGTCATATTCTGCCTTAATATTTTCTGCAATAAAAGGTTTTCCACAATGCTTACATAATTTTACTTCTGTTCTTCCAGATGTTTCATTTAATAGTAATATAGTTTCTACGATTTCACTTAAAGAAATACAGTTCCATTTGAATTTTATCTGTCTATTTTCAGCACTATATGCAATACTAGGCATTTTTAATCTGCTATTAGTTATGCTACTTTGATATACTTCTCTTATATCTTCTGATACATCATCATAAAGATATGCACAGATTAAAAGCTTTCTGTTATAAATATTTACAGCTTAATTTCACATATTTTACATAACATTTCAACCTTTCGTGAAAACACTTGAAAATCACAAAAAATGAAAGCCTAGAGAACTAACGAAGATTTAATCGAATATTTATCATCAAAAGGTGTAATTGTTGTAAAAAAGTATTATAACATTTCTTAAACAAGACTTCTGAGTTTTTTCTTTTTCATATAAAGAATATATGCGTCATTTATTAATTTAATTTATCTAGTTTCGTCATCTTCCACTTCCTTATCTATTCCAGTAATCTTATGTTTTTCACATTCATATATTAATTCTCCTGAGTTTAGCATTTTAATAATATCTTCTTGAGAATAAATTTCTAAATCTAATGTATCTGTATCTATCATATATATTTTTCTAAAATTATTATCATCTTTTTCATTTTTTTGTTGTCTTAAAATAATATATCTTTTATATCTTTTTCTTTCATTTTTCTCATTTTGTAATTTTCCTAAATATGATTGTTCTATTTTTTTATCTCCAAAATATTTAGTTTTTCCTATTACCAATAGCGTTTGAACAAACTCATTTCCATATATATGATTTAATTTCATATTTTCTAATAAAGATTGCAGTTTTATAGTTAAATCACTTGGTACATCTTCTTGAT
>OCTW011438681.1_pt1 | contig 22169 bp, 17 predicted proteins | sample 1539671 | NCBI WGS metagenome assembly OCTW01 (sample SAMN02144230, study PRJEB22623) | gut metagenome | biome: sheep rumen | host: Ovis aries | place: New Zealand
GTAATAAAGCATATTATAGCTACAACAAACCATAATAATGCTAGAATCAATCCACCGAGTATAATCCAGAAAATATTTCCCAAAACTTTCATTTATGCTGCTGCCTTTACGTTTTTCATTGGAATGATAACTTTTTCAAATACTATAGCAAAAGCTAGAACAACAACAAAAAAGATATAGTCGCCAACAAACTTTCCTAAGTAATTAAACACAGTCATAATTATATTATCTGTTCCCGATTTATTTATAGCCATATCCATAATTAGCACAGTCGCACGAGTCAGCATATGGAAACCAAAATAACAAATCCAACTCGTATAAAAGTATTTTCGAAAACTAATGAGTAAACATAAGAGTCCTGCCAATAAAGCTCTACAAATGATAAAAAGCATGATTTCCGGTGGTATTTGTCCAAAGAAAGCAAAATTCAACATAGAGGTTGCAGCAAATGTTGTCAAGCCAAATAAGAAGGCTCGTCCGTGATTAAGAGAATAGCATGACTTCACAACTAATGTCAGAATAAACCCTGCCAAAAGAGTATCGGCTACAGAAAGAATACATGAAAACCCATAGTAATAATATGGTTCTTCACTTATCACACCGATATCAAAGAAGTTTAATACTGCATAGCTTGTATTAATTAATGAGACGATTAGTAATACTTTGATTGCGCCTAGAATCTTTTTATCTTTATCAGTATTTGAAAAATATACTAGTATAACAAAAACGAACCCGACTATAAAACCTATAATAGAAAAGTATTTTATGAACAAGCCTCCATAATAATCCCAGCTAATAAAGAAGGAATGGTCAGTTATAAAGTTAGTGAAATAATCAATTATTCGTTGAATTAACGCTCCCATATTACTTTCCCTTCTTAAAATAGATATCTCTATAAACAATAAATGTATTCTTTATAGCTACACCAAACCCAACTGCTATACCAGCCGAAATAATCAGAATAGTAATAATAGGTAAAATTGCCGATGATAGATCATACATAATATTTGTAACGACCATTATTAATATTGACACTGCAATGAATAGTATAATATAAATAATTATTTCCATATTATTCTCCGTAAATAATGTCTTTTTTTAACGCTTTATCGTTATACTCATTTACTGACCATAAATTATAAAGCTTTCTATCTGATATACCAGCAATCCATTCCATTGGTTCCAATACGCCTTTCGGTTTATACTGTCCAGCATCACGCGTATGCCCAATTGCGCTTGCCACAAAAAATCTATTTTTTTGAAATTTTAAATCTATTGCATTCAAAAAGCTCCCCATCTCATTTTCGATTAAAAACCGTCTACATAGATAATCTATAGCATCATTATTATCTAAAGCTAATGAAGGATTTGATGCTTTAAGTCGACGTATTCTATCATTAGAAAACTCGTTCATAAAATTTCCCGAATCAGCTTTTCCTATTACTACAGCTAGTGGCACTTTTGACATTTTTCTATCAGATAATCCGGTTACTTCTCGTAGCTTATTCATAAAGACATTAACTATTCCATTTAGATCTGCTTTACCGATCCCTGCAATATCTTGAGGAGATAATGTACTTTCATACTTCATTCTAACCGTAGGAATAGAAAAAGGATCAATTATAAGGATGATTCCCTGACAATATTCATATTGTCGCTGAACCTCATTTTCATTATTATCTGTAAAAACCTCTCCGGCTATATCGTAAACATGGACTAATCTTTCGGGTTTTAATCGTTTATGTTTAACGAAAAAGCTAAATGAAACCGAACTGGATTGCATTTTATCTTGAGGTCTTGCGGTCATTCTTGTTCCGCCGCTATTATAATCTTGTTTTATTTCATCATAGATAGATTTCTTTTTTTCATTATAGAATTCTATTTCAAGACCATTTTTGGGAGCAACGTTTTCAAGGAATTCTCTTGAAAACGCAGTAATATAGGCTGTTTTACCAACAGAACGCCCTCCTACAATGGGTATGCAGAACGGTCTGCTCTCTCTATCTTCCAGATACGTTGTTTTTCCTTCCTGCAAACAGCACGGGCAAATTGCACTTAACTCTTTCCTTCCATTAAAAAATGTGGTTGGAAGTTGTTCTCCACAATTACATTTTCTTTTTAGTATTCCATATTGACTAGGAGTTAGATTTGTGTGTAGTGCGTTGCACTTTGGGCAGAGATAGGTTGGAATGAGAAATTTATTTTTGCATTCGTTGCACGCTACAAAGACTTTTCTTCTGATCAAATACGCTCTATCAAAAAGCCAAGCCAAAGAAAACCCTATATAAACCAAGCCAAAAAACAAAAAAAGAATAATAAGTGTTATAAGGCTTATTACTAAAAAGAACAGGGAACCAAATGTTACAACTGATAACGCACAAAAAAGATAGAATACACCTTTAAATGACATTAATCCATAATCAGAATAATTAGCATAGTATTTCTTTGCAACCTCAGCATTTTTTCTCCACAATGTAGTAATTGCTGTTTTTATATCTGAATATCCCTGACCAAAAAAATAGCTTTTTTTTGCAGGCTGTTTTTCTCTTAAACTCATTAAATAACTCCTTACTGTGAAAACCTCGCATAAAAGCAACGTGTATCATCATTCCAATAGTATTCAAATGGTGAGTATCGTCCTGCTATACTTGCAGCATCCATCAGGAGTTTTCCTAAATTTTGCTGACACGGTTCCGGTATTGCAATTCCTTCCTTAATCCTGACTCTAACAGAGCGTTGTTTGCTTTTTGCATACCTTAAGAAAATATCGCTAACTTGTGTAAGGTTATTAGCAAAACACTTATTCTTAAAATAAAATGACAAATCTATATGATTACATGATTGCGTAGATGAAATATTCCAATGATGATCCGAAGAAATTAAATCATCATCTACACAAAAATAATCATATGAATAATCTCTTATATTTCCTTTTTTATTTATATCCCAAGTTGCATCAACATGATAGCACTTGTTTTCTGTGCGAATTAGATTCCATGCATGACCAGAGTAATCCGCTGTACAAAACTTGGCGCTGCCAGCAACCATCGTACTTTCGATACCCATCTTATGTGCTAACAACGAAAAAGCAGCTACAACTCCATCACATACAGCTCTTCCATTAACTAAGGCTCCATACGCATTATGAGATAAAGGATTTGTTATATCTCCAGTTCTACACATTCGATCAAGTTCGTTGTCATCATACAATACATTATCTTGTAAAAACTCATAAATACAGATTAGCTTATCATAAGTAGTTATAGGATTTAGCAATTTGATTTCACTAATTGCTCTTCCAAGTTTAGCATCCAATTCAGAGTACATTTTTTTAATCTGATTTTTTGAGTATGTACCGCACAGTTTTATTTGCTTTCCGCTGAACATGGAACTGGATAGTTTTATTTGAGATTTGTTAAAATGAATAATACCCGGATTATCACCGATTACTACATTTAGAACTTTCATTAAGTCAACATTCTTTTTGAATCTGTTGCTATCTACTGCATCGGAGAATGATAGAAATGCATTTAACAAGTTCTCATAAACATACTTTTCATCAGCGTTGAGTTTTTCATAGCCTAGACGACATTGTTCCATTCTTTACTCCCACATCAAGCCTAATATTGTCTTTTTAATACTTTTTGCTTAGGCTTATCCTCTTCATCTGATGTTTCCGAATCTTCTCCAGCGAGATAGTTTCGTAATGCTATCAGCTCTTCTTTAGATTTTCCGGAAACAAGGCGGTCGTATTTGTCATCCATTTCAGATTCCAAATCTGTGTCTATATTGTTTTCAGTTTCATCTTCTCTTTTGACTTCATTAACATCTGTAAGCATGATTTTTCTCCATTTATATACAGAATAGTATTAATTTATATTTTTCGTTTTTCTTTTCAGATGCAATTTTATGTAGAAGAATACTCATGAAAACTGAATCTTTTGTTTTTTGATCCGGAAAATCCGCATAATTGTCTAGGGCGTAATAAACGCAATCAACCCATTCATTACATTTGCGTTTATATGCCTTGTTTATTTCACTCTTTTTTCTAACAAGTGGCGGCATTTTGTTTTCGAATATTCTAAATACATCATTACAATTAATCAGGTCAAAAACGAGTTCATTATACTTTTCATTGTTTTTAGCTGTCTTTCTTGTTGTTTGATATTCAATTAGAAGATTTCTACATCTTTCCCTTAATGCGTTCCTTGAACGTGAGGAATTAAGTATAGTATTAAACCATGACATATTAAAATCATCTGATTCCTTTTGCGCTATTAATTCTGCTAATATGTCACCAATCAGATGCGTATCGTCAGTTCTGTTATTTAATTGAACAGACTTTATCTCATATCTATCACTGCATTTATCAATTTTTGATAATACCGCTTCTAACCAGTTGTTTTGATAAACTGCTGCCACTCCTTTATCAAGCTTACTTAATTCAAGAATTTGTTCTTCGTTTAATCCTATAGAGTGACCTACCGATTCACAATCATTGTATTCTGGTAAACGCATTACAATTTTTGTATTAGTATTCTTAATTGCCGAAATATCTACAGCTGTCGGAGATTGATCAACAATAATGAATCCCTCGCCGTATGTGCGCATTTCTGCTATTGAGTTACTAATCATCTCGACTGATTTCCCCTGAACATTCGATGATTCTTGCCCTTGTTCAGCTGAAGTCCTTTTAAGCAAGTTATGTGCTTCTTCAAGAATAGTAATGTGTTTAAGTGGACAATTTGTTCCCGATGCGGTTGATTGTCGATACTCGTTAAGCTTGAGAACCAGAACACCCATTAATAACGCTTTTGTTTCAGTCGAACCTATTCTGCTCAAATCAACAATTGTATTTTCATCAAACAGAACAGCATCGTTGATTGCTGTTTCGGAAAATATCTGCCCTAATAATCCGTTTGTTAGGGATTCTACTCTCGTTACCAACGAACCGATATAATCACCTTTTGTTTGTGCAGAAAACTCTGATTTTTCTAATAACTCTGGTAATATTTCCACGACATCGAAAAATGTTGGATACTTACCATTTCCTACATCAATGTAAATTGAGTGATTCAAGTCCCACCCATGTTTAATATAGGCGTGTTCAAATGCTGATTTTAAAAGTGCTGGCATTGCTGCATAAAGCGGCCAACATGCACTAAATATTTCTATCAACCTATCCAAATGTTCTAACACATGAATCTCGTCATTAAAAGCAAATGGATTAATGCTCAACATGTTATAGTACTTGGGGTTTGTTGTAAAAATATTAATGCCAGGCATTCCTCCGAACGCCAACTTGTACTCGCCCTTTGCCGGTTCTATAACCAAGAATCGTATATTATTCTTAGTTGCTGTTAACTCATCAATGATCTTATATGTTGTGTTTGATTTACCTGATCCTGTTGAACCAGTAATAAAACAGTGCGAACTTAAACTTTCAAGATCCAATCTAACTCTATTGCATTTAAACACTTCGCCCATATGATAGATGGCGCCCAAATCAACATTTCTGTAATTCTTGGTGCCGTTCTTAGAGAAAACATTACGTCCAAATTCAGCCGAAGAAATTGAAGTTACCCCACTAACCGATTTGTGGGGCAAGCCAAGTAAAACAGGTACCTCCAATCCACTTATTAAACTTGCCGGAGTAACTATTTGCTCAGAAAAGCGTTTATCATTTGCTGAAGGAACGTATCTGAACTTAGGGTGAATTCCATACCGAAGATAGTCCATAACAATTAAGCTATGGTTGGAATTCTCGAATTCATCATCCCACAGATTAATAAAGGAGTTTTCAACCGACGTCTTTTCTCCAGCAACTATAGCTTTATAAGTATTAGCAGCAACGAGTGATGTTTCTGGATCTTCCGCAATGAAGTAACAAGCTCCATCCCATAGTCCATATGATTCACAGTTTTTTATTCGTTCTAATTGCTCATCAATTTTTGCCATTAAAGACTGAACTGTTTTGTTTTGTCTTGACAAAGCTATTGTTGATGTCGTACCGAGTGTTTTAGTTGTAGTATCTGTTGTTGTTTTTCCTTTTGTTTCTGTTTCTGATTTTGATTCAGTATGACCAGAAGAGCTTCCTTGTGTTGTTGCCTTAGTTGTTGCTTTTCCATGTCCAGAATTATGACTAGTTCCGAACATACCAAAACCACTACCGTGATTACGAGATCTGGTAACACTTTTACTTGTACCATAATTGGTTCCAGTAGTTTCACTGATACCTTCATTAATCGACGTAGAAAAAGAGTCACTTATCCCTTGAGCTATGGCTTCGCTATCGTTCTCACTATAGGTGAGGTTAACTTGTGAGCATTGAGAAAGGGTTGAATATAAATCTTCATATCCTCTTTTTTTGGCTTCCAATTCATTTTTGTTTAAAGGAGAAGCTATAAATACAGCTGTGTATTTTTCACCAGACATTGAATCTATAAATTTTTCTAATCCTTGGACAAAATGCTCTTTGTCATTATCTCTGGGGCTAGGAACAATTGAAACAGAACTTACTGCCAACCCTGAATACACTTCCGGGATATGTCCCTCTAGTAATCTTTCCACTTGAGCAGATGACTGCTCCCTAATCTCTATTCCGGGGAAGTTACCTCTCAGACTCTTTTGAAGAATTGATTTTGCAACAGTAGGTTGCTGCATATCTCTTGTTCCCAAGTAAAATCTTACACCGTTTGTATCACTAAAAATCACAAGTATAGCGCTGCTGCCAAAATTTGATAACGCACTATATACGCTAACTAATTTATCATTGATATTTTCGCTTTTATCGTACACAATCTTTGTTACTTCAAATAGCGACATATAAGAAAATGACTTATAGTTTACATCCATAGGAACGGGTTCACAGTTTTGAAGATTAATTAAATAGTTTTTATTTACAAATAAATCAACTAACTCCATACCACTATTTAATATGTTATTAGCTTTAACCATTAATTCGCTTGATTTTTCTTCATAGCTCATCTGCGAACCCTCCTATTTCTCTATTAAATATGTTTATCTTACGTTGTCGTCATCCACTTCACGACTTCTTCCTCTGTCAAGATTCTCTGTGTTCTCAACATCTTCGTTATCACCAGTATCTTCTGTTTCCTCGACTGAATTGCGTTTTTTTCCGGTTTCAGGATCATACTCAGCACCAATTTCACGTTGCTTTTCTTGAATCTCTTTTTTCTGTTCGTCAGAAAGCTCCCATGACTTAGGCATAATACATTCTCCTTATTTCTTATTTCTATTAAAGAAACCTTTAAATGAGTTGCCGATATCGTTAAAGAAGGAATTTGTCGATTCAGCAGTTTCCTTAATCTCATCCCAATACTTAAGAACTTGTTTTTGTGATCGATGTTTTTCATAAACCATTTCATCAATCTCAGCAAGTTTTTGCTTGTTTAGTTTACACATTGCTTTTCCAACTTCTTTTCTAATACTGGCACTAGAATTGTCAAAAACAAAATCAAGAAATTCGCAAAGAATAGAATAATCTTTTCTATCTTTCGAGTTTTTGAGATAATTCTTTGTACATTCAGAAAAGAAGTATTGTTCTACTTTGGTTGGCATAGAGAACAATTGATAAATCGACTCTATTTCCTCACTGGTTTGACAAATGTTACATATTATCGGTAAAATCCATTCCAAATAGCTTAATGCACTTTTCTCGCTAACCCTACTCAAATCCGCTTGATAGCCTTGTGACATGGTATCTATCTGGTCGATTTTTTCTTGTAATTGCCTCCGGCTCTTAACATCTTCGAGAACCATTCCAATTAGTATTAGCAACAGTTTGCCTGAAACTCTTTGATGATTAATGTTGTATGTATAATTGAACGCGTTCTTAATTAATTGGGCATTTTCTCTAGTTGGTTTTTCCAAAGGGACTTCTTTCATCAAATCGCTCACAAGCTCATCGGCAAATGAAACATTAATCTTATGATTAAGTATTAGGTCGAACAGCTCGATTTTTGCATCACGCGAAGTGTTAGAATCGAAATCTCGCAATTTATCATAATATGCATCAAGAGTCTTAATTAAGAAATGCTTGCTATACTCTTTATTGCAAAGAATATACTTGTTAAAGAACAGTTTGAATGTTTTTTGACACGAAAGCACATCAGAAGAATCTTCTAATGAAATGGAATATAGCATATATATTTGTGGATATCTTTGATATTCTTCAAAGAAAGAACATGCAGTTTCCAATTTTGGGCGCTGCTTATTTACATAAGTTTGACAAAAGTACTTCCACATTGAAGCAACTTGATTATTATCAGAAACATCTAAAAGCATTCCTTCTAAATTCATAGACATATTTAAGGAGTAAGTACTGTTGTCTGAGTATTCGTCAATTATTTCTTTTACTAGGAAGAAACCGTTTTGCGAATTTCTTGAATATACTGCTTTCAGTATCCCATAGTAAATTTGTCCGATTGGAGCTTCAAATGAAAGCTCATCGACAGTTTTTATTGTTTGCTTTGCATAAGATGAAACAACATGTACAACAAATGATATTTTCCAGTTAGAAATATCACCCTGCATAACTTTAAACAAGTCGCTTCGATTATCTCCTAGCATTAACTCTTTAGAAACACTCAATCCACAAGTACGCGCTATCCCATCAACAGAGTTATAGAACGAAGAAAACTCATTTTCGGAAACACCTTCGCTAACAAAAACACCTAATACTTTATTTATCACGATCTGTTTGAATTGAGATCTTATATTATTTGATACTAAATCAATATGCGAAGAAATAAAGCTGCAGATACACAAAAACGAATTTGATTCGAGTTCCAATAATTGGTCAGAATTAGTAATAAGCTCCTCGATTACTCTGGCAAGTTCCTCTTTAGTTGCATACTTTTCGCAAAAGGATATAGATGACGATATTCTCTGATATGAATACTGTCCGATACCATCAACAAGCAAGGAGTATAATGCATATCCTGAATAAAAATCAGAATCAGCCTTTTTATATGTATAGCCGTTGGTTAAGAAATCGTGGAAGTCACATAGGCTGTCATAGGATAATGAAAATGCAGTGTCAATAAAATCAAAGAAATCATTGTCCTTTTCAAACTCAGGAAATTGATTCTTCACAAAATCAAAAACAAAGTGTAGCCTTGTACTATCATAATTAAATCTGGTTCCATCAGGTACAACACCACAGATTTGTGAAGACGACAGTGAAGGATCATACTCATATGTTGAAAAATTAATATCTATAACATTCTGTAGGGGCAGAGCATATTCCAGTGCAGCTATCCACATTACGATGTTTTCAGGTTCGTCACAGATAACTACTCTTTTTCGCTGATCTTCAAAAGCTAGCATTGCAAACAACATATCTTTGTAAATTTCTAACCTTGAGTCAACAGTCAAAAACTCTGTGATCGAATCCACATCAACTACAAAACCTTTTTCTAATTCAGGAGTAGGTAAATAATCTGGCGGTTCGGGATTATTTACTTCTTCAAATTCCATCCTGTTTCTCAGCATAGAGCTACCGAAGTATTCACAAGGATATGTTGTTAATTCACCATCATCTATAACAATGACATGACTAAGGTGATTTCCAAATCGTCCAGCGCTACCCATATAATCTCTTCCAAGATATGTGTTTAACGCAATAGCACTGGATTTATCACTAATTTTTCGATACGCAAAAGACTGTGGCATTGTTAATGCAATTTCCTCAGTCATTATTACTCCGGGCTGTAAAGCTGGGGGCGTATAAGAAAACAGGCTTTTAACTTCATCATTGTTGGCATCTTTAAAACCAGAATCATAAGAGAATATTTGTTGCCCATCATTAACTCCATTAATACCTCTCATGCAAGAAGTATATATTATCTGATGCAAACTCACTTATTACACCTCTTTCTTTATTTCTTTAATCATCTTGTTCTCTTTTAAAATCCATAAAAAGGGATCTTCTACTCTATGCGGTTTGGGAGTTAAAAAAACTCCGTTCTCATCAGGCGAATTATTCCAGCCAAGTGCGGATGCTCCAAAAAACGAAAAGTTTTCATAATTCATATCAAGTTGAGCTAAAAATGAATTTAACAATCCGTCGTTTTGGTTTTGAAGCCATTTTCTCATCTCAGTATTAACGCGCCTGTTTTCAGCGTCAATAAAACCTTGCCTCTTAAGATGATTACTTGAAAAACGCAACGCATAGTGTTCAGGAAAATCACTTGATAGTACGTCAATTTTTGGAACTAAAACTGCTAAAGGTATTGGGATTTTTTTCTTTTCCTTTATTCTATGATGTCTTCTTAGACTTGTTGACATAATGCTCAAAATCGCATCTATCTTAAAAGTCTTATTAATCGACACACTTGAAGAATTTCTTATAGTTCTTTCATCTAAACAAGAATTTACATTTGTGATTTTTAACGGATCTATCAAAAAAATAATTCCTGAAGCATTAAAGGCATGTTTAGCGGAATTTTCCATTAGGTCATCCGATTCGAAATCTTCTCCGGCTGTATCAAAAAATGTAATAGTAAATACTTTCCCGTTACTATCTTCCACATAAAAGATATAAGGTTCATAATAGCCATCATGGTTCTTATCCGTAAGATTCAATATTTGTCTTGTAGAATACAATCTAGAGAAAACTGCATCATACATTTTTATAGTGTTTCCTTCTGGAACTACAGACCAACCCATCTTATGCCCCATATTAAACATCAGTTCGTGAAGTAACACTCCTATGAAATGGCTTTTACCGGAATCTCTGGAACCAACGATTGAGATGATAATATTTTTTCCTATAACCCTATGGATTATATTATTACACAACGGACATACTAATTCTGACATTGAAATGTTTTCGTCTTTTTCGTTTCTTCTCCCAATTTTACATAAATGGGTAAGTGGAATATATTCAAAATCTCTCCCAAATAATACATCTCCAGTTGGGCAAGCAGTACATATACCTCTTTCATTGTAACAGCAATTATCGCATTCCCTGTAAAGCCATGTTCGTTTTGGAGCTCGAAGAATATCTCTTCTTTTAATATGTCTTTCTCTTGTATCAAAGCAACTCAAGCAAATAAAATTCTCATGAGAATCCTTTATATTCTTTTTGATTTGCTCTATGTCATTATAATTATTTGCCAATAAAACAACCACCTAATCTATTTTGCTTTAATCACACCATTTTCTTTGAGAATCCAAAGAACCGGATCTTCGATTCTATGAGGTCTTGGTCTTTCAATATGACCATCAGAAGTCGGATTATTGTTTAATCCTAAAGCAGATGCCGCAAAGTAAGAATATGTGCGATAGTTAGTTTCTAATTGTGAAATGAACGCTTCGGCGTTCCATTCGTGTAATAATGCTACAATTTCTGAATTAACGTTATGCCAATCAGATAAATCAAATCGCTTTTCAGAACAATGTGGGCTGGGATTATGTACAGTACAATCCTGCGGAACAATAGCTTCAATTGCATCAAATTTTGAAAAAACTGCTGCAACTGGAATATCAATTTTCTGAGTATCGGACATTTTCTTGTCATTCCTGATAAGATTAGATACTCTTGTCATTATATCGTCTGCCTTTGCAGCCTGTCGCCAATCAATACCGGCAGCTCTTTTTACTATTGATTCATCGAGTTGATTAACTACTGCGGGTATTTGCATAGGATCCAAAAGGAAGATAATACCAGCAGATTTACAAATGTACTTATTTACCGTACTCATTGTATCTTCATCATTCAGGTCTTCACCGGCAGTATCAAAGAAAACAAAAGTAAAGCTTTCAATATTCTCCTTAAACAGAGTTTTATGCTTTAATTTCAATTTAAAAATCAGGGGACGATACGCACCTTTATCAGCATTTTGAAGATTACCTTTTGTTAGCGGTAACTTCTCACCATTATTATACAATGTGTTGCTAAAGTATTTTTCCCATCTTTGATAACTATCTGAAAAGCCCTCTAAAGAACCACCAAAGCTAACCGAAATACGGTCGCGCAGTTCCTTGATAATCACTCCTACAAAATGACTTTTACCAGTAGCACGCGAACCTACGACGGAAATAATCATATCTTTTCCTGTCAATGAGCTCTCTGGAAGCTCATTATGGCAAGATGGACATACTCGCTTATATGTTGTATTTCCACAATCTGGACATTTTCCAGACTGCGCCACGGAAAAAGCATTTTTTGTTGGAACTGTAAAAGTTCTCTTACCTTTCAGTGGCATTTTTAGATTACCGTTTTCATATGTCGTCATCTCTACGTCATCGTAGTCGTTACACCTTTTATTTGTGCAACGGAATTGAACTTCAGATAATTTATGCTTTTCAAAGCAATATGGACATATAAAGGTGGTTTTTGGTGCCATTATTCTTTCTCCTTTAGCTTATTTTATAATTTGATCCTAGTTTTAATCTTAATTGGTTACCAGACTGTGCCGATTCGTCTTTAAAAAATGCCTTTATATAGGTATCTCTTTTTAATCCCTTAGGAATAGGAATTTTCACTTGGAGAACACCTTCTACTGGCTGAGAAGGAATAGAATGGAACAAAGTGGCTGATGATTTAAACATAGGTGTATTGCCAATTGCAGACATTATATCTATTTCAGGTAATGTGAAAGATTTGACATCGGCTTCAAATCCTAGTGTGATAGTCTTTTCACCGATTAGTCTTTTACTTACTGATATTGAGTAAGTAATATTGACTTTTGCCGAATTATCAAACAGGTAATCAGTACCCGACGAATAATCACTTTCATCGTCATGAATAAATTTAGCAAACACAGTGAAATAGTATTTTTTCTCCTCCAAGCTATCAATAAGAATAGCACTGTTAAGTTTATATTGTTTAATATGAATGAATTTTCTATTGGTTTCTGCATCCACATCATTTATGTCAGTTGGAAACTTATCGTGTCTATATAGAACAACAAATCCTGCTGCATCTTTAGGTGCATCTAAATAAATATTTATCTTTCCGTTAACTGGTCTTATCGCCTTAATTGTTACGTTATCTCCGTTACTAGCTCTTGCAGTTGTTCCAAAAACAACAGAACCGGCTTTAATAACAACAGCTACAACGTACAATACATCGTCGCCGCTATATTGAAAAGAACAGCCCTGCTGTGTAGGCTTTAAAACTGATTTTGTTGAATTAGATAACGGACGTTTCTGAAGCTGCTTCATTTCTGATTCAAGCTGAACCACGGAAATAATATCTCCTACAACATGACCGGGCTTCTTCGAAGAAGCATACAGCCTTACCTCGCTGTTCTCAGCATTTTCCCATACTGCATCGAAAATATTATTATCTTGAGGCTTTATTCTTAGCGTTTCAATAGGCTGAGGTGGTTTAGTAGGGGTTCCACTTGTAATAACACCAGCAGTATATTCCTTTTTTCCTGAAATAATATACGATAGTTTTACATGATAAGTGTATTCCTTATCATTTATTAAATTTGAAATCAAATAGCTATCCGATGGGCAAGAAATAATGTGTTTTTCCGCCTCACCATCAACCTGATATATTTCAGCTGTACTATTTCGTGGTAGACGATCCCAAGTAATATTTAGAGAAGCATCAGAAGCAGCTATACTTACATTTGATATTTCAAACAAATTGTATATAGGCTTAAACTCACCTTGTGCTCCTTTTGAATATATACCAGCTCGTTCTGCAAAAACATTATAGTAGTATATAACACCCGGTTCTATATTCTTGTCTGAATACGAAGAAGCACTACCTCTAAAAACCACTTCTCCATCACTTATGTTTTGTATCCAACCGCTTTCACTTCTAACAACTATGTATCTTATTGATCTGTCATTGTTTACAGCCCAACTAACACTATTCGCTCTGGATGAAGGGATCGGGTTAACTTTGAATCCAGAAACAGGAGAGGGGGCAGGCATTAAATCTCTTACGCCCGGCAAATCATGGCACAAGTCGTATGCTTGAGCACACAATTCCAAAATATCTTTTTCAACTTTTGAGGCTTTTGCTTGGTTAAAAATTGACTGCGCTTTTGTTATCGCGTTATTGATTTCTTCCTCAATTGTTGGATCAGAGTATCCTGCAAACAGCTTTCTTATGTTGTCATATTGTTTTTTTGCTTCTATGTATCTTTTATTTGATATTGCTGAACGCATCTTAGATACTTCTTTACCAACTCTATTTTTATACTCAGTTAGTTTTTTACGAAGATCAGCGACTTGTTCGCTACCGGACCAGTATCTATCGGCATCGTTAAGATGTGCTTCCGCAATATCAAACTCCAAAGAATCAATAGTGTGTTCTGCTTGCTCGCAAAGAGCTATTGCTTTGTCAATATTCTCAAACTTGAAACCACATTTACAAACACGGATATTTGAATCGCTTATAGTTCCGCATTTTGGACATTTAATTGACAGCGGTAATCCGCAATTACTACATACTTTTCTACCGTCGGAAATATCATTGATACACCCACAACGACATACTTTTATATTATCGTTTTTTTCTTTGGAACCAGCAGGGTTATATGATATTTTTTCCATTTTGCAAAAGGCAACAAGCACCTTTTCAGACAACTTTCTATCCCTAAATAATTGGGTAAGCTGTCCAATCACTTCATCTCCCTGTTCAGACGTTAACTCACCTGAAATATCGGCAATGCTTTTGGCATCATCTAAAATGGTTTTTCTTTTTGAATAATCAAGATAGTTATCGTAAATCTGTTTAGAATTATCATCTTTAAAAGCAAGTTCGCATTGTCCGCATAGTTTTGATCCAGTGCCGCTTATATTATCGTTTTTATAAAACTCATTCTTCTTCTTTTCTTTCGCTCTTTGTCTAAGTGTTTCGCAAGGTAATCTATTTGCATTTTTCACAGAGGTTCCGGCATAAAGAAAATCATAGAGATTGTCCACATTAAATGTTTTCAGCATTTGTTTCATACCGTCAAATGTTGAAGCATTTTGTGGCTTTGTCTTATAGTACTTATCATATACTGCCTGATAATCTACAGATGGAACTTCCCATTTTATGCCTAGCTTGGTAGCTCTTTTTTTAATAGCAGAAACATCGACTTTCAGTTTTTTGGATATCTTATCGCCTTCATCAGCTGTGATATTTCCTTTTCTTCCAATAGTTTTTAATAATTTATCTATTGGACCATATACAATCGTACACGCTTCTGTTGAGAGTTGTTTTCGGATATTATTCTCACCGATCATATCTCTTTTGATTTGTGGAATACTCTGATGCCATTTGCGATATTGAGCACCATTTTTAAAATCATTAAAATGTGTTGACCAAAACTTTGACTTTTCATCTATTTTTTGAGCAATTATACTTTCATCTTCAACCGGAGGATCAAACTCCAATTCAAGAACAATATACCAGTTGTCTGCCATGATTTTCCTCCTATAGTAATACTTCTAAAAGACGCTTATTTCTGTTGATGATTCGCCAATTACTTGAGCAATCTTTGAAAACGAACCGCTCAAATTAGATAAGTCTGTAAGCGAAGCAAATTCATCTGTTGAAGCTATCTTTTTCAAGAAGCTGTAGTCTGCACTACCAAAGCCAAGCGCCATTATTTCAATATTATTTTTGTGACAGGTTTTTGCTGATGATATTGCTGCATCGCAACATCCCCACATTCCATCCGTTAGTACGATAATGTACTTTACATCTGCATCATTTATTTCTAATTCAGATAAACCTAAATCAAATGGGTGAGCACTATTTCCATAACCAAATTCATCATCAATTATTAATTCATCAATGGCTTTCTTAACTTTACGGTAATCGTTAGTTGGTTTTAAAACAACACTTGTTCTATTTGCAAATGGAATCAATCCTATTCTTACAATATCTTTATCCATTTCGTCAACAAATCGCTTCATAGCTTTTTTAGCTTCTGCTAGAGGAGTTCCACTCATGCTTCCAGATAAATCCACAGTTAATAAAACTTCAACATCCGGCGTTGAATTATTATTCTGATTGTCTTTTGGTGAACCGTTAGCCCACTCCATATCTTCTGGTATAGCTTCTATTTTAATTGGTAATTTTTTTCCTGTTTCTTTTTGAGTTGCAGAAACTTCAATTACTCCGTTTGAGTTATATTGATATGTAACTTCAATTATGGATTTTGGAGGAGTAGTTTTTTTGATATTTGATATAACATATTTATTAATAATCGTGTTATCTAATGGTCTTTTATAATCCCCTTGTAACACATATATTTCTAATTCATTATTCTTTGCTCTTGTCTTGAAATTAAAAGCCTTTGTATTACTTGTCGGAATAGGTGTGTTCTTCTTTATGATCACACTATTAACATATTCCTCGCCATCAGCGCTAATCGAAATCATTCCTAATGAATGTGCTGTCACATCGGATACAGCTTTTGCACCTTTAATGAACAAGTTCGTATTCTTTTTCCTTAACAAGCCGCCTAAAAAAGGTACTACATTACCCTTATCAGTAATATTTGCACGAATCGCAGCGCCAAGTGCTACAGCTTCGTCAACATTTACTCCACCTAAAGGTTCCTTTCCTGACATTTCTTTAATATAGTTATGGATCATTCGCATTCTAGTTGAACCACCAACAAGAATCACTCCATCAATATTCTCCCATGTAACATTGACATCTTGCATTAATCTTTCCACAACATCTTTAGTAGTACCGATCAAAAACTGAGATATTGATTCAAATATCTCTTCAGTTATTTCAATATTCCCACTAATTCCTTTATAGCGAATAGGAACATTAACTACATCCTTCTGTGTTAATTGCTTTTTAACACTTTCGGCTGTAACAAGCAGAAAGGCTATCATTTCTGGATCATCACTGATATCCTCTCCATATTTCTCATAAAACTCACTTGCCAAATATCTTGCTATACAGTCATCCCAATCTTTACCACCTAACTCATGATCTCCATCACTGCCTAAGATTTTTATTTCATTTTTATTAATTCGAGCTAATGTAGCATCAAAAGTACCTCCGCCCAAATCATAGATCAAAACAGTCTGCTCATTTTCTTTTTCATTAAGACCATAAGCAAACGCTGCAGCAGTTGGTTCGTTTATGATAGCGATAACATCTAATCCCGCTCTTTTGCCTGCGTTTAATGTTTCGGTTCTTTCAATATGTGTGAAATATGCAGGAACAGTTATCACTGCTGAATCAATAGTTTCACCACACTGCTGTTCGGCTTCTTCTTTAAGCTTTCTTAAAAGAATAGCTGAAAAATCAGTCGCATTATACCTCTTTCCAAACAGTTCAACATTAAATAATTTATTACCCATACTTCTTTTAAAGAAGGCAACCGAATTTGTATCTCCAACGGATTGCATGTTTTTGGCATCTTCGCCAAAAAGAATGTTTCCATTCTCTTCAAAACAAAGGACAGAAGGTGTAGTGGTCGAGCCAAAGCTGTTTTTTATAATCTGTGGTTTTCCTGTGTTTTGATCTATTCTTGCAACAGCACAAAAGGTTGTTCCTAAATCAATACCAACTCTTATTCCCATGATAACCTCCTGAAATAGTATGCCTGCCATAAGGTGTTCTCATGGCAGGCACAAAATGTAGCATTATTCTACTGCAATGCTTTTCGTTTTTGCTTTTGCGGCTTGAACATCTTCTTTAGACATAGTTGTACCGGCTGTAGCCTGCATAGTTGCATGTATCTCTCTGTTGGTAGTCATATCTCTACCAGTAACCTCCAGAATGCCTTCATTGTTCAATGTAAATGTAACCTGAATGGGAGCACCAGCAGGTAAATTACCGGGCAATTCAAGCGTCGCAGTTCCTAAAACAAAATCACTATCGACTTCGAAGTACTCTGTATCAAAATCGCTTTCATAAACAATAAGTTCTGCTGTTTGTTGGTTTTCAGCTGCTGTTCCAAATTGTTTTGTAACGCTAACAAAACCATTCTCCATTTTTTCGTTCTTGATAATCATGTTGCAGCACTTTTCCTGACCTTGTACAAGCACTTGGATAGCATAACTCTTGGTTGTAGCTACAGTAACAACCTCGCTCATTTTTTGTCCCATCAAGCCAGGGATAGTTGCTGAACTAACAGAAGCTTCCTCAGCGTATTTTTCCATTTCTTCTTTAACTTCTTCGTCAGAAACATCTACCTGACCGGTCGCTACTTTTTCTTTCCACTCGTCAACTTTTCCTTCGTAAGCTCCAAGCGCATAAATAGCTGCACCCTTCGCTACAGCTTCGTCCGGTTCTAAAATTTTAGGTTCAATTCCGTATTTAGCTACCAACGCCTTTGTAACCTGAGGCATCCTTGTTGAACCGCCAACAAGCAAAATCTCATCTACGGTGTAGCCTTTTTCCTTTGCTACAGCAATAGCCGCATCGGTTTTTTCGATAGATTCATTAAGGAGAGATTGAGTTATCTCATCAAAGGTTGTTCTAGACAAACTAATTCTTGCTCTAAGTCCAGCTGCATCTAACATAACTGGAACTTCTTCACGAGAAGATAACTGTTGCTTTGCTTTTTCCGCTTTTAATCTGAGATCTTGCTGAGCATATTCATCAAAGTCGCCGTCGAAGCCGGTTTCTTCACAGAATTGGGTAGCCAAGTAGTTCATAATCTCAGTATCCCAGTCTTTACCACCCAGCTGATGGTTGCCATCAGAACAGATTACTTCAATCTTTCCTGCACTAATACGCATAATAGTTACATCAAATGTGCCGCCGCCGAGGTCATATACCAAAATGGTTTTTTCCTCCTGCTCTTTAGCACATCCGTAATAAAGAGCTGCTGCTGTAGGTTCACTGATAATCTCAATGACATTCAAACCAGCAATAATACCGGCATTCTTTGTAGCCTGTCTTTCAGCTGTTCCAAAATAAGCAGGACAGGTAATAACAACATCCTTTACCTCAGTATCCAGTAGTTTTGAAGCATCTTCAGCGAGCTTTCTAAGAATATATGCTGATACTTCCTCGGGAGATTTATCCTCACCGTTATAGTTGATAGCAAAATTGCTATTACCCATGAGTGTTTTCACAAGGGAAACTGTGTTTTGCGGATCAATAACAGCATTCTCTTTTGCAATCTGTCCAACAACAACCTGTGTAGGACTCGCAAAATTCACCACAGAAGGTGTAGTATTTGTTCCCTCCTGATTGTTAACTACTGTTGCTCTTCCTGTTTCATCAACGTATGCAATACACGAATATGTAGTACCAAGGTCGATGCCAAAAATATATTTAGCCATTATTTTCTGCCTCACTTTCTTTATTGATGTTTAATGACTCATCATAAAAATATACTGCTATTTTTTCAGCTGAAATTGTTCTGCCGTTGTATATGTATCCACACGAGAGTGATTCGGCAACTTTTCCGTGTAGTTCTTGTTCTCCAGTAGATACCTTTTTAATAACTCTCTGCTTGATAGGAACAAAAACATCTCCGCTATTACTTCTATATATTTCGACATTGTTTTTCTCAAGAATGTCCTGTAAATCAAAGGCATAATCGGAGAAAGTCTTATTTGGGATGCTTTGCTCACCTTCCGGCTTTGCCAAATAGGTTGCACTTATTCGCATGATACTATCCCTTACATCAATGATGTCAAGAAGAATAGGACGAATTAACTGTGCATACATGTCTTCCTTATACTTTTGCAATTCACTATGCATATTATCCACGATTTTTTCCTCGTGATTTGTATGCATTATTCTCTTATTAAACAAATCAAGAAGTTGATTTAACTGTCTACTCAATGCGTTATCGTTTTCTATGAGCTTCTCTAGTTTTTCTGATATAATAGGTAAAGGCTCATTATCTTTATCGCATTCAGTTTCTTCAACTTGTTCCGTTTCCTCGCTAGTCACAGACTCATCACTTTGAATAGTTTCAGGTTCTTCTATACAAGGATCCTCTTCATCTTTTGAAACCGACTGTTCATTCAAAGGTTCCTTTTCATCAGAACCAATATCAGAAAAATCTTTTTCAACTACTTTTTCACCTTCATCAAATAAATCAATTGTTTTTAAATCATCCATTTGAATACCTCATTATTGATTATCATAGTTTTTTGGCTTTTTAGAAAAGCTACGATCATTCCAAAGTTGTCCCATTTTGCTATCTGCGTTTTTAACTAACCATTCCATAGGAGCTAAAACACCTTCAGGTTTATATTGCCCTTTATCTCTGGTGTGACCGATAGCACTACATGCGAAAAATCTATTATTCTTAAATTGGATATCGATGTTCTGAAGAAAACTCTCCATATCGTTTTCTTTTAAGAACTTTCTGCATAGATAATCCTGAGTATCATAATAGTCAGTAAATCTTTCCGGTTCGTTTCTCATATACTTATTGACAGCCATTCCACCAACATCTTGTTCTAATCCAGCAGAATCAATCTTGCTAATAACCACGGCTAAAGGAACGGTTGCCATCTTATTGTCGCTTAATCCAGTAACTTCTCGAAGCTTATTTAAGAAAGAATTAATGATTCCGTTAATATCTGCTTTACCGATTCCAGCAATATCAGCCGGCTCAAGCAGCTCTTCATATTTAATTCTTATAGATGGAATAGCAAAAGGATCAATGATTAATACTATACCTTGACAGTATTCGTATTGTTTTTGAACTTCATTTTCGCTATTATCCGTAAACACCTCGCCCGCAATATCATAAACATGAATTAATCTCTCAGGAGACAATTCCGGATGTTGAACAAAGAAACTAAACGAAATAGAGCTCGCTGCATTAACGTCTTGAGGTCTATCTGTCATTCTTGTGCTTCCAGAAGAATAGTCCTGCGTTATTTCTTTATAGATATCTGCTTTCTTATCATTATAGAATTCAATGTTAAATCCTTTTGCGGGCGCAACGTTTTCAATGAATTCTTTTGAAAACGCTGTAATAAATGCAGTTTTACCAACTGAACGACCGCCGACTATTGGAATACAAATAGGACGACTTTCACGATCTGTTAGTTTGTGCCCACAATGCGGACATTCAGCTTCAAGTTCTTTACGTCCGTTAAAGAAAGTAGTGGGCAGTTTTTCTCCACAATTACATTTGCGTTTAAGTATTCCGTATACTCCCGGCGTTAAGTCTGTGTGTTTTGCACCACATCTAGGACAAATGTATGTAGGTATTAAACTCTTTTCCTTACATTCATGGCACGCTGTGAATATCTTTTTCCTTGTAAGATAAATCCTATCTACTAGCCAAATCACTGAAAAACCAATATACACAAAAGCCATAAATATTACAAGAACTACAACATTAATGACTGTTATTATTGCTGTGATTAACGATCCAAAGATTACAACAGCAACTATTGCCAATACGTTTACTATTGCAAGAAAAATTCTAATTGGTACCGGTTTGTCTCCCCACCTACCGAAATTCCCTGCATACTTTTTTATGGAATCACTATTACGTGACCATGCACCTTTAATAGTATTTCCCATATCCTTATAGCCTTTATCAAAAAAATAACTCTTTTGAGCAGGCTGTGGTGATTTTGCCATTTTACTAAGCTACCTCCAAACCCTTGGAAAAAACGAACAACAATCAAGCTGTTGCCTTGTTACTATCAATCATGTTTTCCTTAAATGACTTAGCATAATTGGCAACGGCAGTGCCACCACCCCAAGCTAATCCTCCTGCTCCTGCAATTGCAACTAATGCTGAAGCAATCATCGCAGCAATGTATACGATGAAGCCAATAACAGCAATTGCTATTATTCCAACAATAATGTATCCTACGCAACCTAAATCATCCATAATGATTCTCCTTTTTTTATATTTGTCTCTCATTCTCACGAGAGTCAGTTCCATTATTTTTGTACTGTAAAAAAGTATAAACCTTCGAAATAAAACCTTTTTTTGACTTTAAAATCTCATTGGTTTCTTCGTTGGAAATAAAAAACAAGAACAACGACAAAAAAGTATTCCAACTCATGTCTCTCTTTCCTTGTTCCAAGGCACAGTAAGTTTGTCTAGATACACCTATGTATTCTGATATTTCCCCCTGCGAAATACCTATTGATGCTCGTAGTATCGGCAAAAGAGAGGCTAACATGGAAATAAATTCTTTTTGTTGAATAGTCTTCTCCTTGTTTAACATTTAAATAAAACCTCGGAATATTTAATATTTTCGTAGAGTATTTCACTTGACGA
>OCTW011580589.1_pt1 | contig 22169 bp, 15 predicted proteins | sample 1539671 | NCBI WGS metagenome assembly OCTW01 (sample SAMN02144230, study PRJEB22623) | gut metagenome | biome: sheep rumen | host: Ovis aries | place: New Zealand
TAAATCATACGACAATAAAAATAACGATGTTACAAAATCATGAATAAATTATACAACGGCAAAAATTCCAAATAAACAATCCGTCGAATTACCATGGCACGCACGTCCGTGTGTTTACGAGAGGATGATTCCCCAGATGTGTGGATTCCCCCACAATTATGCATAATGCATTATGAATTGATCCCATTCCGTCCACGGTTGGAAAAAATATCGACGAAAAAAGGGATGAACCGTCGTCCATCCCTTTAATAATTTATATTTGCTACCGATTATTCTTTTAACCATGTCACAGATTTGTAATTGGTTGAAGAAAAATGATACCTTTGTATCTGGTAACATTAATAGGATAAAAATATAGGACATGAAAATACTTATAATCGAAGACGACCAGGGAATGCAGGAGGTGATAAGCCAATCTCTTATTAAAGCTCGCTATGTGGTGGAGACGGCATCCACCTTGGATGAGGCTCGCTCCAAACTTCTTCTCTATGAATACGACTGTGTGCTGCTGGATATCATGTTGCCGGATGGCAATGGCCTGAGTCTGCTTAAAGAATTGGCAGACAAGAAAATCAATCGCAACGTCATCATACTTTCCGCCCGCGATTCTGTCGATGATAAAATTGAAGGCCTTGAACTTGGGGCTGACGACTATCTGCCAAAACCTTTTCACCTGGCGGAACTTCATGCACGCATCAGAAGCCTTATGCGTCGTCGACGGGATGGCGAACATACAATCTGCCTTGGAAATATAGAGCTGAATCCTGATCAGTTCTCTGTCAAAGTGGGAGGCAAAACTTTGGAGGTTAGCAGAAAGGAGTTCGACATTCTGCATTATCTTATCAGCCGCCCCGACAGAGTCGTGAGCAAGGAGGCGTTGGCAGAAGCGGTGTGGGGCGATTATATAGACCAGTCGGACAATTTCGATTTTATCTATGCCCACATGAAAAACTTGCGTAAGCGTCTGAAGGCGGCTTCTGCGGATATCGAACTGAAAACTGTCTATGGCTTCGGCTACAAAATCACTACGCCATGAAACTGCTGCATCATATCTCTCTGCGTCTTTCTGTGCTGATGGCAATGCTAATTCTCTCTTGGAGCATCCCTTTCTATTACGCTCTGATTGATGAGGTGAATGATGAGACAGACGACTCTCTTGAGAAAATGTCGGAGATTATCATCAAACGTACGTTAGCGGGCGAAGAGCTGGAGGAGGCATTTATTTCCAATAACAATCAATTCACCATACGTGATGTCAGCGCGGAGTATGCAGCCTCTCATGATCATATCAGATATGAGGACCGTGAGGTTTATGTGAAGGAAATGAGGGAATACGAGTCTGCCCGTATGCTGACCACTATCTATTGTGATGACGACGGAAATTTCCACGAACTGGAGGTCTACACCCCTCACATTGAAAAAGATGATCTGCGTGAGACTATTTTCAAGTGGATGCTCACGCTGGCTTTGATCCTGCTGTTTGGAACGATGCTTCTCAACACTCTTTCGATGCGTCAGACCATGAAACCCCTCTATAATCTGCTGCGTTGGACGGAGCTGTTCCGTCTGCACAAAAAACCGTCTAAACTTGTAAATCCTACAAATATTGATGAATTCCGACAGCTGAATGAGACGGTGGAGCAATCTATGCTGAGAAGCCAAAAACAGTATGAGATACAAAAAAACTTCATCGGCAATGCCTCTCACGAGCTTCAAACCCCTCTGGCTGTTTGCATGAACCAGTTGGAATTGTTGATGGAAGACCCTGCTTTGGGTGAGGAGCAGATTGTGGAGATTGGCAAAGTGATCCGTAAACTTCGGAATATGGTGCAGCTCAACCGCACTCTGCTCAACCTTTCCCGCATCGAAAACGGTCAATTCACCAAAAGCGAACTAGTCAGTTTTCAGAATCTGACTGAGCGGATCTTGCCCGATCTGCAATCCATCTTCACGGCAATGCAAATCCACGTCGAAATGCGATCTTCTTCCGATTTCCAGCATGTAATGGATCCCACTCTGGCGACGATGTTGCTCACCAACCTGCTGAAAAATGCATTTGTCCACAATAAGCAAGGTGGACTTGTTATAGTGGAAAGTACGGCCGACCACTTGCGGGGCTTAAATAGTGGAATAGAAGAGGCTTTGCCAGACAATCAGATTTTCGTGCCTTTCTACCATACTCCAGGCAAACAGAATTCCACAGGACTTGGTCTTCCAATTTCACAAGCCATCTGCAGACAGAGCGGACTCTACATAAAATATAAGTTTTCCGACGCTATGCATTGTTTTGAGATAGGGAAGGAGACTTCTGACATTTAGGGGTACACCTGTAATCGTAGGGGCAGGTTTCAAACCTGTCCGCAAAGTGATGAATAGCTCGTTCTTGCTTGAACTCGTTAAAAAATGTATTGCCTTTCAGGCAAGTTTTATGATGTTGTCGCAATCCCCCGAGACTTCGTCCCGGGTTAGTCTCGCTTCGCTCAATAGCGTCTTCCAGACGCCAAATATGATGAAAAATATATAGCTCGTTCTTGCTTGAACTCGTTAAAAAATGTATTGCCTTTCAGGCAAGGTTTTTGATGTTGTCGCTACCCCCGAGACTTCGTCCCGGCTTAGTCTCGCTTCGCTCAATAGCGTCTTCCAGACGCCAAATATGATGAAAAATAGATAGCTCGTTCTTGCTCAAACTCGCAGAAGAGATGGGGGAGGGACAACAATTATCAAACTCTAAAACCAAAATTTTTAATTAAATTTTAAGCAGTTCACAAATTTTCAGATTCTTTTCAGATTTGGGCTTTTACTTTGCAATTGAAATCAAAAATCAATCATTGTTTAACTAAAAAAGTAAAGGACATGAAAAGGTTAATGAAATTATTCGCAGTAGGTTGTGCATTGAGTGCCCAGACATTAGTTTTTGCAGGACAGGACAAACCAATCAAGATTGAGCAGTTGCCTGCAAACGCGCAACAGATCATCAATAATCATTTTGCTGGTCAGAAGGTGGCTTTGGCAAAAGTCGACTCAGAGTTGTTCGGAAAGACTTACGACGTCATCTTTACAAACGGAGACAAGCTGGAGTTTGACAGCAAGGGCGACTGGATTGAGGTGGAGTGCAAGAAGAGCCAGGTGCCGGCAGCCCTCGTCCCTGAATCCATTTCAAAGTTTGTGGCAGACTCTTATCCTCAGACAAAGATTCTGGAGATCGACCGTGATCGCAGAGGGTACGACGTAAAGCTTTCCAGCCATATTGAACTTAAGTTTGACGGCCAATTCCAGTTGGTGGGTATTGACGACTGATTTTGAGAGAAAAGCAAAAAATTGTTTAACTAAAAAAGAAAACGACGATGAAGAGGAGAATTTTCATAACAACATTCTTCCTGGCAGCTCTCTTTAATTTTGTGTCATGTGACGACGATAAGGACTTGGCTTCCAGTGATGTGCCAAAAGCGGTAGAGCAAACATTCAGTAGTATGTTTGAAGGTGTGTATCCACAGTGGGAATTGGAGAACAAACTATATAAGGCTGAATTTTTCCAGGATGGGCATGAAATGGAAGCTTGGTTCAAGTCTGATGGCTCGTGGACTCACACCTATACAGATATTTATCAGAATGAGTTGCCGGAAAAGGTGACGAGTTATGTGAGTGCCAAATATGCTGGCTACCGCATCGACGATTCAAAATTTGTGAAGACACCGTCGACGGAATATTATCAGCTGGAGCTGGAGAAAAATGGCAAACGAGACAAGTTCCTGCATCTTACTGCTGACGGGCAGGAGCTATAAACAGTTGATGTGTCGGAAAAATGACATGTATTATATTCGTATGACAACTATGATGAAACGCACGGACGTATGACACGCATGTCCGTGCGTTTTTTATATTATCGGTTCGACGTGAATAGATCTTAATTTCGTTGCTGGTTCGATACCGTTCTTCACATGAAAACAGGGGTTATCACCCCTGCCTATAAGATACCGTCCCTTCGGGACTTGCGAATATTCACTTGCAAACTTTGAGTAAATTGTCCTATTGCTGATGCCCCTACGATCATGGAATGATTGACTAGTGGAAAATTGTCTATTTTTCTCATAAAAAGTAGTAGACTTTCTCCGTGATTTTTGTTCCTCTGTGGTTTTATTCAGTGAGAGCCGAAGGCGAGAACATATAGATAGAATAAACACAGAGACTCAGAGTTTGGTACTAAATATGATGAGTGATTGATGGTTATTCATTCTGTATTTAGAATGGATTCTTGTTTAACGGTTTAGAGATGCGAATGGTTTGTTTATATATTCAAAATTGCCATTCGCACATATAAATTTAACACTTGAAGATTCGAGGAGTTGCGTCTATACATCATCAAATCACACAAAAAAACAGGGCAAGGATTTTTATTCCTTACCCTGTCTTATATCCGGTAGGTTTCAAACCTGCCAGCAATAGATTATCCCATGATAACCTCTACGTTGCAACCGTTAGATAGCATGTCTGCTGGCACTACATTGCCAGTTACAGCCTTACCGTCGACAGTGATGCTCTTGACTCCCTTCTCGACCTTGTTAGGGTTCTTGACAACGATATTGATGATATTGCCACGGAAACGACGTGTTGCCTTGAAGCCTTCCCAAGCTGGGATACATGGATCAATTAGCAATCCGTTGTAGTCTGGACGGATACCAAGGATGTACTGAGCTGCTGTGAAGTATGCCCAAGATGCTGTACCCGACAACCATGGACAACGGCTCTGACCGGCACGCATGTTGTAAGTTGAGCAAGTTGTCTGAGCATATACGTATGGCTCAATCTGACGAACCTCAGCACGAGTATTATAGTTTGCAGGAAGATAGTTCTTGTAGTTCTTGAATGCACGCTTACCGTGACCTAGAATACAGTCTGCCATGATTCCCCAACCCTGTGTGTGCTGGAATACCGCAGCGTTCTCCTTCATACCCTTGATGAACAAAGGAGCCTTGATTACGCTTGCCTCTGTCTTCTCGAAAGGAGGATCGCAAAGCACTAGTCCGTATTCGATCGCAAGATGCTTCTCCACTGAGTTCATCACTGTCTCTGCTCTCTCGCCAGTAGCCTGACCTGAGATGATAGCCCACGACTGTGGGTTAAGCCAGATATTACCCTCCTTGATTGGGTTCTTGCTTGTTCCGAACACATATCCGTCTTCCTTGATAGCACGTACGTACCACTCGCCATCCCATGCTGCCTTGTCGATGTTAGCAGAAAGAGTTGTCAGATGACCCTCTGCCCACTTAACCTCGTCGAACTTAGACAGACGTGTACAGATATCGATATATACTGTAAGAGCGTAACGAAGCTGCATAGCCACAAATACTGTCTCTCCCTTAGCACCAAGCACCAAGCAGTCGTTCCAGTCTGCCTTCAATCCGCATGGAAGACCATTCTTGCCAAGACGATCAAGGTTGAACTGGATAGCGCGACGTAGGTGATCAAGCACTGTGCCCTCTCCTTTGTCTGAGTAAGGAAGCACCTTGTTGTAGTAGTCGATATTACCAATCTCCTTTACGTATGTTGGTACTGTGTTGAACAGCCACATACAGTCGTCTGAACGGAACTCGTTCTCTGGAGTTGGAGCCTCGTGACCTGGATTGTGAGCGAAAGGCTTAACGACTGGCATTGCACCACCGTTTGAGTTCTGACCTGTCAACATAAGCTCAAGTCTTTCCACAACCTCTTCTGGAATATTGTGAATGACACCAAGCATATCCTGGATTGTGTCACGGTAGCCCATACCATCACGCTCACCACGGTAGATCAAAGAAGCAGCGCGGCTCCATGCGTATGTGATAAGGTTGTTGAATGGATTCCACATGTTGATCATCGAGTTGAAATCAGCGTCTGGTGTCTCAGCTGAAAGACCCTCGATACGTCCGTGCCAGTAGTCAACGACTTTCTTGTACTCAGCCTCAACCTTTGCTGGAGACGCTACGATCTCAGCAGCTTTCTTACCTTCTACCCAAGCCTTACCGATACCAAGAACTACTGTGAATTCCTTAGTCTCGCCAGCCTCAAGTGTCAAATCCACCTGAAGTGTACCACATCCGTTGTCTCCCTCAGTCACTGTGTTGCCACACTGACCCTTAACGACAGACTCTGGATTAGCGTAAGTATGGTAAAGGCCGATAAACTTGTCACGGTCTGAATCATAACCAGTGACAGGCTGACCTACGACACCGATGAAAGAGTGACGAGCCTGGTCCTTATTCTGGAAATTATCTGGCTCCTCCGGCATGTAAAGGTTGTTACCGTGATCGATAAAACCATCAGCGTAAGAAGTCTTGATGATATACTGAGTGTACTGCAAGTTGTTGCTATCATCGTGCATGTTCCAGTTAGAAGCGAACTCTGCGTAAGTGAAAGCACGTAGGTTTCTCTTCTTGCCTGAATTGTTAGTCACCTTCACTCTCCAAACCTCAAACTCCTGGCCAAGTGGCACGAAGTAAAGAGTCTCCGTCTTGATTCCCTCATACTCAGAAGAGATGATTGTGTAGGCTGAACCGTGGCGGCACTCGCTCTTGTACTTGTCAAGAGGCTTGCCAACTGGCTGCCAGCTACCACTCCAGAAATCCTTAGAATCAAGGTCGTGAAGATAGATGTAGCGACCTGGCTGATCATTAGGAACTGTATTAAACTTTAGGCGAAGGAAACAACCCTGCACTGATGAACGGTAGAAAGAGTATCCACCTGCGTTGTTTGTGATGATTGCGCCGTAACGAGTGTCACCAAGATAGTTGCTCCATGATTTAGGAGTAGCCGGATTGGTCACAACATACTCTTTACGCTTGTCATCGAAATGTCCGAACTGCATAAATTATTAATGTTTTTATTATTTCTTTCAAGTCCTATTACCTCAAAATAAGATAACATTGGCAAAAATAAGCAATAAAAATGAAGAATTGGAAAGACGTGGGTATGTTTTTCAATAAAGTTTTTGGCTTATAGGCGTAAAAAATTGGTTAGACGGGATATGCCTCGTCTAATTGGTTGTCGTATTCATAAGCGACTGAGCTCAAAAGTGCTCAAACACGTATTGCCGAAGTCGATTTGAGCACTTTATACATTAAATTTATCTGTTTGATTATGATTTCTGCGTACAGGTTTGAAACCTGCCCCTACAATCATGGAATCGATTAAGTGTTTGTGAAATGTCCATTTTTCTAATATCGATACTGTGTTGGTTTTGTCGGCATCACGTCAATATCTCCTCACATGAAGGGTCGTAGACCCTTTATCGCTTGCGACGGTAGCCGATTCCATAATGATTCCGGTCGCCAGACCGGAATCATTATGGAATCGGTTTAATCGATTATGGGATTTAACGATTAATGATTAACGATTTTGCATCTCGTATTTATAATTTCGAATTCACAAAAAAGGGCGACGCATCACTGCATCACCCCCAAGAAACAAATTATTATGCTGCCTATCTTTTTACTTATAAGCCTGATTATGTACACTCTTCACTGCTCTACCAGATGGATCGTTCATGTTCTTGAACGCTTCATCCCACTCAAGCGCGATAGCTGTGGAACATGCCACACTCTTCTCGCTTGGCACTGTCTGCGCTGCTGTCTGACTTGGAAAATGCTCCTCAAAGATGCTGCGATAGTAGTATTCCTCTTTTGTCATAGGTGGGTTGATTGGGAATCTTTCCGCCGCATGAGACATCTGCTCGTCTGTGACCTGCTGCGACGTGAGTTCTTTCAAAGTATCAATCCAGCTGTAGCCGACTCCATCTGAGAACTGCTCTTTCTGTCGCCATGCCACCTCTTCTGGCAAGTAGTCCTCGAATGCCTTACGAAGGATCCATTTCTCTATTCTGCCGACGGTGCCGCTCAACTTGTCTTTTGGATTCAATCGCATCGCCACATCCATAAACTCTTTATCCAGGAATGGCACACGTCCCTCGACACCCCATGCAGAAAGGCTCTTGTTGGCTCGCAAGCAGTCGTACATGTGGAGTTTTGAAAGTTTACGCACCGTCTCCTTATGCAATTCTTCAGCATTTGGAGCCTTATGGAAATACAGGTATCCGCCAAAGATTTCGTCGGCTCCTTCTCCGGAAAGTACCATCTTTATTCCCATGCTCTTGATGACACGGGCAAGAAGATACATCGGTGTGCTTGCCCTTACAGTTGTCACATCGTATGTCTCAATATGATAGATGACGTCGCGAACGGCATCCAATCCTTCCTGCACTGTGAAGTTGATTTCGTGGTGCACAGTGCCGATATGGTCGGCTACTTTCTTTGCCGCAAGTAAGTCTGGAGCTCCCTTCAATCCTACTGCGAATGAGTGCAACTGTGGCCACCATGCTCCCTGCTTGTCGCCACTCTCCACACGCTGTGATGCGAATTTCTTGGCAATTGCAGAGACGATGGATGAGTCGAGTCCACCAGAAAGAAGCACTCCGTATGGCACATCTGTCATCAACTGACGTTTGACTGCGCTTTCAAGTGCGCTGCGGAGTTCATCTATATTTGACGTGTTGTCTTTGACTGCGTTGTATTCCATCCAGTCTCGCTTGTACCACGTCTTCAACTCTCCATCTTTAGAGTAGAAATATTGTCCTGGAGGAAAAAATTTGATTGTCTCGCAAAATCCTTCAAGGGCTTTCATTTCAGAAGCGACGTAGAAAGTGCCGTTATGATCCCATCCCATATATAGAGGAATAATACCTTCATGGTCGCGAGCGATCAAATAGACATCATTCTCAATATCGTAGAGCGCGAAAGCAAAAATTCCGTTCAGGTCTTCAATAAAATTGATTCCTTTCTCACGGTAGAGCGAGAGGATCACCTCACAGTCACTCTTAGTGAGAAACTCGTATGACCCAGCCTGACGGTCGCGGATGCTCTGATGATTGTAGATTTCTCCGTTTACGGCAAGCACAAGTTTGCCATCTTTGCTATATAATGGCTGCTGACCACTCTGAGGGTCGACAATAGCAAGTCTTTCGTGAGCAAGTATCGCCTTGTCGTCACAAAATATTCCCGACCAATCTGGTCCACGGTGACGAATTCTTTTGGACATTTCAAGGAGTTGAGGACGCAACTCCTGCGCTGATTTCTTTAGGTCGAACGCACAAACTATACCACACATATTCAGTTCGAATTAAGAGTTAATAATGAAGAATTAAAAATTTCGCAGTCTTAAAAGATATTTGCGAATAGAAACGAATCATAATGGCTTTCAACTTGAAGGTTTTACCCTCCAAGTCGCGCCATTCTTAATTCTTACTTTTTAATTCCATTTACGTAAGCGTCGATCTGCTCTGCCACCTTACGGCCAGAAGCGATCGCGCGCACCACAAGACTTGCACCGGAAGCAGCGTCGCCAACCAGAAATACATTATCCGCATATTTCGGATGCTCTGGCTTGATGAATCCCATGGCAAGAAGCACCATATCGCAATCGATGACCTCTTTCTTTCCGTCGAGCTTCATGATCGGACGACCTCCATCTGGATTTGGCTCCCAGATCACTCCTTCCACTTCGACTCCTACAAGTTTTCCATCTTTACCGATGAATCTGTTAGAGTTGAGAAGCCATCTTCTTTCGCATCCCTCTTTATGTGAAGACGTGGTCTTCTTGATATTAGGCCAGTTTGGCCATGGTGTGGCAGGGTTGTAGCCTACAGGTGGCTCCGGCATGATCTCAATCTGAGTCACACTCACTGCACCCTGACGGTGAGCTGTTCCGATACAGTCGGAACCTGTATCACCACCACCGATCACAAGCACTTTTTTACCTTTTGCATTAACGAGCTCGGAATCTTTGAATTTCATACCAGCAAGCACTCTGTTCTGCTGGGAAAGCATTTCAAGAGCAAGGTAGATTCCCTTCAACTCACGTCCTTCAATCTTCAGGTCGCGGGCAGTCGGAGTGCCTGTGCAGACGGCATATGCGTCGAATCCTTCAGGAAGTTTTGTGCAGTCGATATTCTGGTTGTATAGGAATTTGATTCCCTCTTTCTCCATAATCGCGATTCTGCGGTCGATCACGGACTTGTTGAGCTTGAAGTTTGGAATACCATAGCGAAGTAGTCCGCCTGCAGCCTCATTCTTCTCAAAGATAGTCACTTCATAACCCTTCTTATTCAACTGTGCCGCTACAGAAAGTCCGGCAGGACCAGAACCGATCACTGCTATTTTCTTGCCATTGCGGGCGTATGAGTGGACTGGGACATAACCCTCCATGAACGCACGCTCGATGATGGCACGTTCATTCTCACGGCATGTTGTAGGCTCACCGATTGTAAGGTTGAGCACACAACTCTTCTCGCAAAGCGCTGGGCAGATACGACCTGTAAACTCAGGGAAGTCGTTTGTGGTTGAAAGAATCTTGTAAGCCTCTTCCCACTTGCCTTTATATAGAGCGTCTTGCCATTCTGGCTGTTTATTGCCAAGCGGACAAGCCCAGTGGCAGAAAGGCACACCACAATCCATGCAGCGAGATGCCTGCTCTTGTCTGTCTTTTGAATTCAATGTTTGCTCCACCTCACCGAAATCACGAATACGGTCTTGGACGGGGCGATATCCTGCCTCCTTACGAGGCACTGTCAGGAATGCTTTAGGATTTCCCATATTATTCAATTCTTAATTCATAATGCATAATTCATAATTGTGAACCACACATTACTACATTGATAAATAATTTAGCACTTAGCATTTAGCATTATGCATTTTTTATTCTGCTTTGATGTCGGCTATTTTCTCTTGAAGCTTCTTCAACTGCTCCTCCTGAAGCACTCTCTTGTACTCGATTGGAACAACCTGGATAAATTGCTCCACGTAGTGATTCCAATCGTCGAGCATCGTACGCGCTAGATTTGAACCTGTGTACAACCAATGCTTGCGAATCAACTCGTGAAGTTCTTTACGGTAGCTCGCCTCCTCAATCAGGCTCAATTCCACCATATCCATGTTGCAGAAGTAGTCGAAATTATGGTTTTTATCCCATACGTAAGCGACACCGCCTGACATACCAGCCGCAAAGTTTCTTCCCGTCTCACCAAGCACTACCACGCGTCCGCCTGTCATATACTCACAGCAGTGGTCGCCGGCACCCTCGATTACTGCGGTAGCACCTGAGTTACGAACAGCAAAACGCTCTCCTACACGTCCATTGACGTAAAGCTCTCCCGTCGTCGCACCATACAAGCCTGTGTTTCCTGCGATGATGTTCTTGTCTGCCTCGAAACTGCTCCTTACTGGAGGTAGAATTGCTATGCGTCCTCCTGAAAGACCCTTGCCGAAGTAGTCGTTTGTCTCACCCTCTAGTTTGAAGTTTATGCCCTTTGCAAGGAAAGCTCCGAACGATTGACCGGCAGAACCCTTGAACTTAATATTGATTGTGGAATCAGCAAGACCATTCTCCCCATATTTCTGTGCGATCGCTCCTGAAAGCATTGTGCCGACAGCACGATCTGTATTCTTAATGGCGAAATCAAGGTTGACCTCCTGTTTCTTTTCAATTGCATCCTTAGCCTGAGCAAGGATCTCGAAATCCTTAACGCCTTCAACCTTTGTGAATGCTCTGTGATCCCAGCATAGCGACTCTTTGCTGTCTACTCGCGCAAGTAGACGTGAGAAATCCAAAGTTTTGTGCTTGTCGCTGTCCATTGCCTTGATTTCGATCAATTCGGTATGACCGATGATGTCCTCAAACTTCTTGAATCCCATTTCAGCAAGATACTCACGGACCTCCTGGGCCAAGAATGTGAAGTAGTTCACCAAATATTCTGAACGGCCTCTGAATCTTTCTCGCAGTTTAGGATCCTGAGTGGCGACTCCTACAGGACATGTGTTTGTGTTACATTTTCTCATCATCACACATCCTAACACAATCAAAGGAAGTGTTCCGAAGCTAAACTCGTCTGCTCCAAGAAGCGCTGTAAGAATCACATCACGACCTGTCTTCAACTGGCCATCTGTCTGCAGACGGACACGTCCACGAAGTCCATTCAACACCAAAGTCTGCTGTGTCTCGGCAAGACCAATTTCAGGCGAGATTCCTGCGAATCTCATTGAAGACGCTGGAGACGCTCCTGTTCCTCCCTCTGCACCTGAGATGACAATCAAATCTGCGTTTGCCTTAGCCACTCCTGTTGCGATTGTTCCCACACCGCTCTCAGCCACAAGTTTGACTGACACAGCTGCTGTAGGATTGATATTCTTCAAGTCGAAGATCAGTTGTGCAAGGTCCTCGATTGAGTAGATGTCGTGATGAGGCGGAGGTGAGATAAGTGAGATGCCTGGTATTGAGTTACGTGTCTTGGCGATAACCTCATTTACCTTGAATCCAGGCAACTGACCACCTTCTCCTGGTTTTGCTCCCTGAGCCACCTTGATCTGAATCTCCTCAGCGTTCACAAGATACTCGGCAGTGACACCAAAACGACCTGATGCGATCTGCTTTGTTTTTGATGATAGGCTCACACCTTCTACACTGGAATGATAACGAGCGTTGTCCTCACCACCTTCACCTGTGTTTGAACGGGTTCCAAGCTTGTTCATCGCAAGTGCGATAGCCTCGTGAGCCTCAATTGATATGGCTCCAAACGACATGGCTCCTGTCACAAAATGCTTGACGATGCTTTCCACTGGCTCAACCTCGTCGATTGAGATTGGTTTGCCAGCTTTCTTAAAATCGAAGAAGTCACGGATGAAAATCTGCTTGTCTTTGTTGTCCACGTAATTTGTGAACTCCTTGTATTTCTTGTATGAACCCATACGAGTGGCAATCTGCAGTGTGGAGATTGTCTCTGGATTCCAAGCGTGTGCGATACCATCCTTTCTGTAGGCAAACAGACCAGAATCAGGAATCATGTCTTCGTCTGTGGCCTTCATTGCTATATCATGGAGCTTGATTGCGTCGTCTGCAATCTGCTTTAGACCGATACCTCCGATAGTGGAGATCTCTGTTCCGAAATAAGATCTCAACAAACTCTCGCTCAAACCGATGCTCTCGAAAATCTTGGCTCCACGGTAAGAACGGATAGTAGAGATTCCCATCTTCGACATGATCTTGTAAAGACCCTTGCAGACAGCCTTTATATAGTTGTGCTCGGCTGTAGGGTAGTCCTCTTGAATCTCTTTGTTCTTCACAAGCTCTTCTAGAACAGCGAATGTCATATATGGATTCAATGCGGAAGCTCCATAACCAAGGAGCAATGCGGCGTGCATCACCTCACGAATCTCTCCAGACTCGACAATCAGTGCCGTCTGCACTCGTTTGCCGACGTTGATCAAATAATGGTGGACGGCTGAGACCGCCAACAGACATGGAATGACCGCATGTTTCTCGTCGACATCCCTGTCGGAAAGGATGATATAGTTGATACCCTTGTCGACGCTCTCCTCAGCTCTCTTACATAGATCGTCGAGTGCCTCTTTCAATCCCTCTTCTCCCTTGCTCGCCTCGAACAGCAAAGGAAGTTTAGTAGTGACGAATCCCTTGTAACGGATGTTGCAAAGAATGTCAAGTTCCGCATTTGAAAGGATCGGATGAGGAAGACGAACCATCTTACAATTGCTCTCATCTGGATTCAAAATACCAGGTCCTACCTTACCGATATACTCAGTCAGACTCATCACAAGCTCCTCACGGATAGGGTCGATGGCTGGGTTTGTGACTTGGGCGAACTGCTGGCGGAAGTAGTTGAAGAAAATCTGTGGACGATCGGAGATGACAGCCAATGGAGTGTCGTTACCCATCGCTGCGACTGGTTCCGCACCGTTGACTGCCATAGGAATGATTGTCTTTTCGATATCTTCTTTGGCAAATCCGAAGTTCAAAAGCTTGCTCTTATAGTTGGCGACGGAATTAGAAACCTTACGTCCGCTTTTCAACTTCTCAAGCTGGATACGGTTGGTGTGCAACCAGTCTCTATATGGATGTTCAGCGGCAAGCTGAGCTTTCAAATCTCCATCATAGTAGATCTTTCCCTCTTCTGTATCGATCATCAGGATCTTACCTGGCTGAAGTCTTCCTTTTTGCTTGATCTCACTCGGATCAAAATCAAGGACTCCCACCTCAGAAGCGACAACCATCATGTCGTTGTTTGTGATCAAATATCTTGAAGGACGCAGACCGTTTCTGTCGAGCATACCTCCAGCGTATCGGCCGTCTGAGAACATCAAAGCTGCGGGTCCGTCCCAAGGCTCCATCAAAATTGAGTGATACTCATAGAATGCCTTTAGATCGTCGCTGATAGGATTCTTGTCGTTGAAACTCTCTGGCACAAGCAAAGCCATCGCGTGAGGCAAAGAGAGTCCACTCATCACGAAAAACTCAAACACGTTGTCCAACGACGCAGAGTCGCTCATGTTAGGCTGCACTATCGGACGGATGCTTGATATATCACCAAGCAGACCAGAATTAAGCACCGACTCACGGGCCTTCATCCAGTTTCGGTTTCCTCTTACAGTATTGATCTCACCGTTGTGGCAAAGCAAACGGAAAGGCTGGGCAAGCGACCATGTAGGGAATGTGTTTGTAGAGAAACGGGAGTGTACCAAAGCAAGACCAGAAGTAAAATATGTGTCACGAAGGTCGTCGAAATAGTCGCGCACCTGCATAGACGAAAGCATACCCTTGTAGATGATATTCTTGCTCGACAATGATACAATATAGAAATCTTTATGATTTACCTGATTCTCTATTTTCTTACGGATTACGTAGAGTTTTCTCTCAAGGTTTGGGGCATCCTCATTAGAGACGCCGGTGATAAACACCTGTTTGATGTCTGGCTCACTCTCAAGAGCCACCTTGCCAAGACACGCAGGATTTGTAGGCACGTCACGAAGCTTCATCAAATTCAAACCTTCTGCCTCGATCACCTCAATCATCACTTTAAGAATCTTGTCTTGCTCTGTCTTGTCTTTTGGTAAAAAGACGAGACCTGTACCATACTTACCCTTTTCTGGAACTGGAATTCCCTTCAACAAAATAAACTCGTGTGGTATCTGTACCATAATACCGGCACCATCTCCACTCTTACCGTCGGCACCCTCAGCACCACGATGCATCATGTTCTCCAAGACTTTAAGAGCGGAATCCACAAGCTCATGACTCTTGTTGCCATGTATGTTTACCACCATACCGACACCACAAGCATCATGCTCATTCGCTGGAGTGTAAAGTCCTTTAGTGAAATTGTTTTGCATAATTTTGTTTCTTTTCGTCGTTTTATATCTAATTATCCAAGTCGGCAATCCCATTTGGATTACCGATGCAAAATTACGCACAATGAAAATTTCTAATCGTTTTTATGATGTATTTGCTAAAAACAGATTGTAACAACTAACAATTTGTATATACAAAATCGAAAAATGGTATCAAATTGTAAGGTTGGTGATGTTTGCTGCTTACAATTTAAAACTTGCTAAAATTGAAATTGATTTTTATATATTACAAAATGTGATGCGATAAGACGTTTTTTTTAAACAAAAGATGCGAAAATTCATTCTAAACTATTATAATTGTCGGTTTCACTCTCTTTTATTGACATTTTGATATTATAACAAAACAGATGTTTGCCAAAATTGTAGGGGCAGGTTTCCTGTTTCCTGCCCTGCACATCCTACGCTACGCTTCGAATGGACGGGGTTATGCAAACATCGTCTTCCAGACGGATTTGTCTGGATCATGTCTATAGCTAATACAACGTGGATTCGATGAAATTAAAATAGGTAGAAAGTGATAGTTGGAGTGTCATAAATGAGGATTGTTAAGGGCCCATGTTTGATAGATATTGGCCCTAACCCCTTCCAAGTGCGAGCCGTAGGCGAGCACATAATAAATAACATGATATTGACTAAACCACATGATATTATGAAAAATAGACAATTCCCAAATAGTCAATCAATACCATGATCGTAGGGGCAGGTTTCAAACCTGCCCGCAATAGAAATCATAATTAAACAGAAAACAATGTTTGATATTATCGGTTGACGCTTGGAGAAGTCACCAGCAAGTTTGTGAAAAAAACAACGGAAACGGGAACATGTGAAAACTGTACGTGTCTTCTTTCGTTTTATGTTTTCCTCTCCTTTGACAAACCCCGCACATTCTACGCTTCGCTTCGAATGTACGGGGTTATGCAAATATCGTCTTCCAGACGAATTTGTCAGAATCACGTCTATAATAGATGTCTAACATGGATAAATACTTTACACAATAAAAAATCGTCTGTTACGTTATTAAAGTAGATTAACAATACATCAATGAAATTATTTTTTTCAGCAATGCGTCCGTATTGTACATGTTTTCTTTTTGTTTTCCTCTCTTTATGTACAAATAATTGTATTATTCCAACAAGTCCTTAAACATCAATCTAGTTTCAAGTTGACGAGGATTATTCATTCGTTCTAATTTCTCCAAATCGTCTTTAGGAGGTTTAGTGTAAATATCTTCTTGTATTTCTTTCTTGAAGAGTTGGTTGAACCCATTTTTCTCATAGAAACGAATCACTTCTGGAGTGTTCTTAGCATCAACGATCAGAAAACGACATCCCGTGCGGTTCATTGGATCTATAAACATTTGAGAAATAATTTCAATGCATTCCGAACCAACTCCTTTTCCTGCAAAGTGTTTATTCACGGCAAAACGTCCAATCAAAACACCTGGATAACGTTTCAATAGCTTTTCATGATGTGTGCAACCCCACATTTTATTTCGTGGTGAACTGGGAAGATCATAAATCCGTATGCTGTCGTTTGAAAGTGTGAATAGGCAAACAATCTCTGAAGGATCTTCATCTAAAGAGAAATAATATGCCTTGCTCATCAATCCGTGATTATAGTCAAAGACATCTTTACGGAAAAATTCATCCATATCTTCATCTTTTCCGCATGTAAAAGGCTTACAATTTTCAATGATATCTTCAGTAAATAACCCTATTGTACATTTGTCTGCTAAAAATCCCACAATTTTCTGTTATTATAAAATTCCACCCTTGCGAAGAATCTCGCGTACAGCAATCACCTTCGGATCTTTATTTAAGTCGCGTTTTGGACGCTTGTTATTTCTACGCTCTACCTCATCAGCTCTTTCTCGAAAATCACGAGCTTCTGCACCATAAAGTGTAGGTATCGCTTTTACTGCTATTGCCATATATTTATGATTAAATTGACTTTTATATATGTCTAAAAAGATTAAATTCGGAACATCCTTTTTCTGTCTGCTACCATATCAAAATAATCTTTTTTGCAAATGTAATTAATTTTTGTATTCGGATTTGAAATTCCATTGTCTTTTTTCGTTTTCTGTTTCCTCTCCTTTGACAAACCCCGCACATTCTACGCTTCGCTTCGAATGTACGGGGTTATGCAAATATCGTCTTCCAGACGAATTTGTCCGGATCACGTCTTTAGATGTTTAATATTGGTAGACGCGTTATCCCCACGTCTCCCCAATTACGAATTATGCATTATAAATTTCGCATTGCTTTCACCATCTCACGGAACAAGACCTTAAGATTGTCTTTTGCGATATTGGTGTTGCGCTGCACCTCCTCGTGGTTTGTCTCTATACCATTCAACGCGTCTCCTAACGCATTCGACACGATCGACACTCCAAAACACTTGATGCCTGCCCAGTGAGCAACGATGATCTCCGGCACTGTGCTCATTCCACATGTGTCTCCTCCTATCAAACGGAAATATTTGTATTCCGCAACAGTCTCGAATGTTGGGCCCTGTGTGCCGACATACACTCCTTTCTTATATGGTATGTTGTTAGACGCTGCAACTTTTTCAGCCAACGCGATCAGATCACGGTTGTATGCGTTGTTCATGTCTGGGAAACGTGTGCCGATGGAATCTTCGTTCTTGCCTCTCAACGGATGCTCAGGGAACAGGTTGATGTGGTCTGTGATCAACATGATGTCGCCTGCCTTGAATTCCGGATTCAATCCTCCTGCTGCGTTGCTCACCATCAAGTATTTGATTCCCATACCTTTCATTACCACCTCCGGATATGTGACATCCTTCATAGGGTATCCCTCATAAAAGTGGAATCTTCCCTGCATCGCCATCACTGGCACTCCTGCGATCGTTCCGAATATCAATTTTCCTGAGTGTCCAGCCACTGTGCTCTGCACAAATCCTGGAATCTGTGAATATGGTATCTCTTTCTCTACGCTGATCTCTTCTGTCAGACCGCCCAAACCAGTGCCAAGAATAATGGCGATTTCCGGACGCAATTCAGTCTGGCTTTTAAGATATGCGCATGTAGCTTCTATTCTTTGTAACATAGTTGATAATTAAATTGTTGAACGACTCTTCATCCTTCAGGAATTTTATGTTCATCGGGATATAATAGATGTATTCTTTAAGTGCCGACGGGAATGTCTCATCATTCATCATCTTGACAGCGTCTTTCTCCGTGGTAAGGATGAGTTTTTTGCTGTTTTCGATTTCTGCGAACATCTCCGTCACCTTATTATAATCTTTCAATGTCAGTTTGTGATGGTCGGCAAAATTGACTGCCTTGATTCCGTTTGTCAGACTTCTCACATGCTCTTCAAATGTTGCTGGCGACGCGATTCCCGTAAGCGACAATACCGTCGTCTCCCTCAACAGATCCGGATCCACCGTCGTCTTTGCGCATGGGAACACTGGCTTCAGATCGCCATACTCCATATATGAGAAGAAAAGCGTCTGATAAGGATAAAGCTTAAGATTCATCGTGATCACACGCAATTCCATCGGCGTGATATCCTTCGGACACTTTGTCACGATCACAATCGATGCCTTGTCTTTCGCCTTAAGCGGCTCTCTCAATGTGCCCAATGGAAGCAATCGGTCGTTATAGATAAGATTGTTGTAGTCCACAAGAAGAATAGGGATGTCCGGCGTGACGTAGCGGTGCTGGTATGCGTCGTCGAGCACAAACACCTCCGGACGGTACGACCCTTCGTCGCTCAATTTCTTGATCGCCCTCACACGCTTCTCGTCTACCGCCAGAATTAGCTCCGGAAATTTGCGTTTGATCTGGTATGGCTCATCGCCAATCTGATCCGGGGTGCTCTTTTCATCCGCAATGATGAATCCGCTCGTCTTACGCTTATATCCTCGGCTCACCACCGCTGTGCGGAACTTTTCAGAGAGAAGCCGTACAAGATATTCTGTGACAGGCGTTTTCCCTGTGCCTCCCACAGTGATGTTGCCTACAACAATCACAGGAATGTCAAATTTTGTGGATTTCAGCAAACCGACGTCAAACATGAAATTTCGCACTACTACAATAAGCCCGTAAATCCAGGACAGCGGCGCCATTAAAATATCTTTGAATAGTGATTTTGTAGTCATAGTTCTTCTCCCTTAGTTTCCTTTTTGTGTTTATACATTCAAGTGCATTTCCACCCCGCCAATGCCAATTGTGGGAAAATTGTATTTCTCACCTGACATAAGCATTCCAAATATAGAAGTTTACAATGGAAAATGCAAATAAATCCTAACAACTTGCCGCCCTTTTATTATATTTGTGTTGTCTAATATAAAAATATGCCGAAAATGATGGAATGGAATAAACTGATTTGCACTATCCGCCTGGGATTGGAAAACTATCACGACCCCAAAGAGCAGGACCGTACGGAGTTTCAACGCGACTACGACCGCCTTGTGTTTTCAGCCCCATTCCGACGTTTGCAGAACAAGACCCAGGTGTTCCCGCTTCCCAACACCATTTTCGTGCACAACCGTCTCACCCACTCGCTGGAGGTGAGTTGTGTGGGACGCTCCATCGGCAACCGTGTCTCAAAATTCCTTAAAGAGAAATACGGAGATTCTATTTCCACCCACGTCGACGATCTCGGATCCATCGTATCTGCCGCATGCCTCGCCCACGATATGGGCAATCCTCCGTTCGGACACAGCGGAGAAACCGCCATTTCATCGTACTTTTCCGAAGGTGCCGGAATGGAATTGAAAGAGAAATACGGCATCACGGACGAGCAATGGGCTGATTTCACCCATTTTGACGGCAACGCCAACGCATTCCGTCTGCTCACCCACCGTTTCGAGGGGCGACGTGAGGGCGGATTCGTGCTCACATACCCGACTCTGCTTTCGATCGTGAAATATCCGTATCTTTCCGCAGATGTGAAAGGCAAGAAAAACAAGTTCGGATTCTTCCAATCCGATTTCGAGACCTATAGGAAAATCGCCGATTATTTGGGCATAAAAAAGAAGGCCGACGGGAGATATTCGCGTCATCCCCTCGTCTACCTTGTGGAGGCGGCAGATGATATCTGCTATGAGATAATGGATATTGAAGACGCGTTGAAGATGCGTCTGCTCGATAAAGACGAGACTTTCAATCTGCTTCTCGGATTCTTCTCGGAGGAGAAGCAGGAGCGACGGCGGGAAAGGATGTCGTTCGTTGACGACGTGAATGAGCAGGTGGCATACTTGCGTTCCAGCGTCATCGGAGTGCTGATAGAGGAGTGTGCCGACGTCTTCATAAAGAATGAGGAGAAAATTTTGGCTGGAGAGTTTGAAGGCTCGCTGATCGACTATGTGTCGGAGAGAGTGGGCAAGGCCTACAAAGAGTGCCAGAGAGTGTCGGCGAAGAAAATATACAAGAGCAAGGAGGTGGTCGACATTGAGATCGCCGGCTACAACATCATCTACACATTGATAGAAAAAGAGATCGACGCAGTGTTTAACGCCGACAAAGCATATTCAAAACAGCTGTTGGCACGCATTCCGTCTCAATTCGCAGTGTCGAGCGAGTCGCCATACGAAAGGATTCTCGCTGTGCTCGACTATGTCTCTGGAATGACCGACGTCTACGCTCTCGACCTTTACAGAAAGATCAAAGGCATCTCATTGGGAAATTAAAAATTATAAATGCGAAATGAGAAATGAATAATCGTTAATCATTAATCATAAAATCCGATCCCAATAATCGATTAAATCGATTCCAATAATCATTTAAACCGACACCATAATCATTTCGGTCGGCAGACCTCAATCATTATGGAATCGGCTACCGTCGCAAGCGATAAAGGGTCTACGACCCTTCTTGTGGGGGCTCAGCGTGTGTCGGCAGGTCCGTAGGGGCAGGTTTCAAACCTGCCCGCATGTTTAATTATACAAAATAATCATTAATCATCAATCGTTAATCATTCATCATCCGTCATATTTGGCATTGAAATTTTTATCTTCCATAAAATATGTCTAATTTTGTGGTGTTGCCATAATTGCGACAACGTTTGAAAATGTGAAAATATAAATTGGATAGAAATATGAAAAAAGGATTACTTGCATTAGGAACTTTATTCGCAATATGCCTCTCTATGTTGGCGACCGACATGGTAGTGAAGCAGAAAAACGGAGAGGATTGGAAAATCAATGTGGATGATGTGGAAGAGGTTTTCTTTGAGGAAAATGCAATCATTCCTGAAGATTCGACGGTGGTCGATGCATCAGAAACATTTCTGCTATTTAATATTCTGTCTGATTCGACGGCGGAGGTAACTAGAGATGATAGTGGAAATGATTGTTCATACCTTGGTCATGACTCCATTACTATACCAGAAAGAGTGCGAATAGATGGAAAAGTTTATACGGTGACAAGTATCGGGTATGGGGCTTTTATTGCAAGTGATTTGATTAGCGTAAATATTCCTGAGGGAGTGACGAGCATCGAAGAAGATGCTTTTGGTGCATGCGACCGTTTGACCAGCATTAAGATTCCCGAGGGTGTGACGAGCATAGGAGCAGGAGCTTTTTCTGGATGTAGCAATTTGGCAAGCATAAACATTCCTGAGGGTGTGACGAGCATCGAAAGATATGCTTTTTCTTATTGTGAAAGTTTGACGAGCATAGATATTCCAGATGGAGTGACAACCATCGAAGGATATGCTTTTTCTTATTGTGAAAGTTTGACGAGCATAGATATTCCAGATGGAGTGACAACCATCGAAGGATCTACTTTTAAGAGATGCAGCAGTTTGACGAGCATAAATTTTCCAGATGGTGTGACAACCATCGGAGCAGGAGCTTTTGAAGACTGCAGCAGTTTGGCAAGCATAGATATTCCAGATGGAGTGACAAGCATCGGAGGATCTACTTTTAAGGGATGCAGCAGTTTGACGAGCATAAATATTCCAGATGGTGTGACAA
>OCTW011617525.1_pt1 | contig 22168 bp, 15 predicted proteins | sample 1539671 | NCBI WGS metagenome assembly OCTW01 (sample SAMN02144230, study PRJEB22623) | gut metagenome | biome: sheep rumen | host: Ovis aries | place: New Zealand
CTGGTGTGATTCACACCGTCCGCCGCGTCCATCGCAACGGTACTGCCATGGGCGATGCCACTTCGAGCAACGTCCTGCCCGAAATCACCATCTGCGCCGCTGGCGGCTCCACCGAGGTCTGCCTCCCGGTCTCCAACCTGACTGTCGAGAATGTGACTCCGTTCACCGCCTCCCTCAGCTGGGTGCCCGGTATCCGCGAGCCCGAATGGGAGTATGCCTACGGCCCCGCCGACCAGGAAGTCGAGCAGATGACCGTCCTCTCCGTCGCGAGCTTCAACCTCACCATCGAGGGTCTCACCCCCGAAACCGACTATGTCTTCTTCGTCCGTCCCGCCTGCAGCGCTGGCAACTACGGCGAGTGGAAGAGCATTAACTTCACCACTCCCTACAGCTGCGCCGTGCCCGCTTCCGTCTCCGTCGTCTCCCGCACCAGCGACAGCGTCGTCCTGGCCATCGCTGTGGCCGAGGGCGAACCCGATGTCGATGCCTTCAACGTGAAGATCTGGAGCAACACCGACGACGAGCGCATCGTCACCGGTGGCGACACCATCGTGATTGGTGGCCTCAACGGCAGCACCACCTACAAAGTGGCTGCCCAGAGCAACTGCGGCGACGTCAACGGCCTCAGCCGCTGGACCGCCGAGGTCTCCTTCACCACCATCTGCGACGGCACTACCCCGCTGCCCTTCACCGAGGACTTCAGCGCCAGCAGCATCAACGCCGCTTGCTGGGGTGTCGTCGTCAACGACAGCGCCACGGGCCAGTACGGCAGCCTGCCCGCTCCCGGTGTGCGTGACGGCCACATGAGCATGGCTACTTCCGACTACGGCTTCAACGGTGGTCAGTACTTCAACCGCTACTTCTACTCCCCGAGCTTCGAGGCCGACGACACTATGCTCGTCAGCTTCACCTACAAGACCAACACCTCCTACGTCGCCGACATGTATGTGGGCTTCAGCACCACCACCGGCACCGACAGCGCCGACTTCGAGTGGACGCTCCTGCCTCAGGCCGGTAGCGCCACCACCTACAAGGCCTTCGTGCCCGCTACCGTGAAGCGTATGGCTATCGCCGTCTTCGACGAGGATGGTAACGCCTTCTACTTCGACAGCGACTACTACATCGACAACGTCTCCATCAAGGTCGCCGACCGCTACACCATCGCCGCCAGCACCGCTGACGCCACCAAGGGTAGCGTCGTCCTGACTGTCGATGGCGACACCGTCGACGGCGAGACCACCGTCTTCGAAGGCACTCAGGTCCGCATGGAGGCTGTTCCCGTCCTCGGCTACCAGTTCGTCAACTGGACCGCCGGCGACGCCGTCATCAGCACCAACGCCGTCCTGTCCTTCACGCCCAACAAGGACACCGCTCTGGTCGCTAACTTCACTCTGCCCAACTACTACGTGATGGCTCGCATACCGAGCGCCCAGATGGCCTACGGTACCGCCGCCGTCACCAAGGTTGGCGACACCGACACCAACACCAACCGCGTCAACGACATCCAGGGTCTCACCCTCGTGACCCTCACCGCCGAGGACACCGTCCTCTCCGACAACATGGTCTTCCGCGGATGGAGCAAGGTGCAGAACAACAACACCGACATCGTCAGCTACGATGCCGTCTACACCTTCCCGCTGGTTGAGAACACCATCCTCTTCGCCCAGTTCGTAACCGACAGCTTCAATGTGGCTCTCACCTACGACACCGCTATGGGTACTGTCAACGCAGCCGCTCTTAGCTCGACCGGCAAGGTCGTCATGAACAGCCGCCTGCAGATGACCGCTACCGAGAAGTGGGGTTATGAGTTCCTCGGCTGGTACACCAGCAGCGAGAGCACCGAGGCCATCAGCATGAATGCCTCCATCGACACCCTCGTCGACGGCGACAAGGCATTCTTCGCCAAGTTCGGCAAGATCCCGTTCTACCTCCGTGTCTCCTCCAACGACACCACCGTCGGTACCGTCTCGGCCTCGGCCACCGAGGGCCTCTATGAGACCCCGATCGTCCTGACCGCCACCCCGAAGGCCGGTGCTCACCACCACTTCGACCACTGGAGCGATGGCACCACCGAGAACCCCTACAACTTCATCCTCACTCAGGATACCATGATGAAGGCCTTCTTCGCCATCGACACCCACAAGGTCGAGCTGCTCGGCGGCGCCGACGAGTTCGGTACCGTCGCCATCAACGGCGAAGAGACTTCCGTCAAGTACTTCGACTACGGCACTGAGAACATCGCCATCAGCGCTACGCCCAACACCGGTGTCACCTTCACCGGCTGGAGCGACGGCGTCACGGATGCCGAGCGCACCCTCGAGACCCTGACCGGCGATGTGGTCCTGACCGCCAACTTCGACAGCACGGTCTACAACGTCACCGTGGCCTACAGCACCAACGAAGGTGTTGTCAAGACCGCCGACGAGACCACCGTCGAGAACAACACCGTCTATGAGAAGTACTACGGCGAAACCGTCGTCCTCGTGGCCGAAGCCTCCACCGGCTTCAACTTCTCCTACTGGACCGACGATGCCGACAACACCTACACCTCCGACACCCTGACCTATGTGGTTGCTGACCGCCAGGGCCAGACCCTCCGTCCCGTCTTCGGCGAGGCCGGCAAGGTGACTGTCTATGTCAGAAGCAGCAACACCGTGGCCGGCTCGGCCATCGGTAACGGCACCAACGGCGGTGTGGACTACACCACTGCCGACACCGCACGCTTCGACGTCGACGGTAGCTTCACCGTCGCCGCCACCGCCGCCGACCACTACCACTTCGTCAACTGGACCAACGCCAACGGCGACACCCTCGGCACCGAACCCACCCTCACCTACGCGGTCATGGAGGACTATGCCAACGCCGGCGACGTGGTCACCTTCATCGCTAACTTCGCCATCGATGTGCACTACCTGAAGGTCGCCGTCAACGACGAGACCCAGGGCAGCGTCACCATCGACGGTGTGGCCACCGACAGCGTGAGCGTCGACTACGGCACCAACGTCGTCCTCGCCGCCACCGCCGCTGCCAACCACCACTTCGTGAGCTGGAACGACGGCAACACCAACGCCGACACCACGGTCGCCGTGACTGCCGACATGGTGCTCACCGCCGAGTTCGCCATCGATGTGTACACCTACACCTACACGACCAACATCGAGGGTGCAGGTACTGTCACGCCGAGCAACTATGTCGAGCTGAATGAGGAAGAGGGCTACGCCACCTTCGCCTTCGGCAGCACCGCCACCTTCGAGGCTACCGCCAACGAGGGCTACGTGTTCACCGGTTGGAACGCCGCCGGCTTCACCGAGGCCACGGCCAGCCTGCCTGTGTACAGCGACTTCGACCTGGTTGCCAACTTCGACACCATCGTCTACAACGTGACGACCAACGTCAACGCTGAGCAAGGTACCATCGAAGGCCCCGCCACCATCAAGCACTTCCTCAGCGGCATCTACACCGCACAGCCCAACTACGGTTACTTCTTCGTGAACTGGGTCGACGCCAACGGCACCGTCCTCGGCACCGAACCCACCCTCACGCTGGGCAACCTGACTTCCGACACCGCCATCTACGCCGTCTTCGACAGCCTCGAGTACACCATCACCGTGGTCTCCTCGAATGTTGAGCACGGTACGGTAAGCGGCGGCGCCACCGTGAAGTACCTCAAGACTGTCACCCTGACTGCCACCCCGGCTGAAGGCTACGAACTTGTCAACTGGACCAACGCCGCCGGTACCGTCCTCGGCACCGACGTCGAGCTGACCGTCACCGTCGAGCGCGACAGCACCATCACCGCCAACTTCGGCCTGATGAACCACACTGTCACCGCCACTGTGAACAACGCCGAGATGGGTAGCGTCGAAGGCGCCGGCACCACCGAGCACTTCGCCACCGCCACCCTCGAGGCCACGGCCAACTACGGTTACGAATTCGTGAACTGGACTGACCTCAACGGCAACGTCCTCGGCACCGAGACCACCCTCGAGGTGACCGTCCTCAGCGACACCACCGTGAAGGCCAACTTCCAGAAGCGCACCTTCACCGCCACTGTGGCTACCAACAATGCCAACATGGGTATCGCCACCGTCAGCGGTGTTGCTACCTACCTTGACATTGTGACCTACACTGCTCAGGCCAACGCTCACTACCGCTTCGTGAACTGGACCGACGCCGCCGGCACCGCCGTGGGCACCGAGACGACCCTGGAGGTTGTTGTGACGAGCGACACCGCTCTCACCGCCAACTTCGAGCCCATCATGCGCCACGTCACCGTCAGCGTCAACCCCGCCAACACCGGTAGCGTGAACGTCACCGACACCAACATCGCCGACGGTCAGTCTCTCAACCTCGTCGCCACCCCGGCCGACGGTTACCAGTTCGAGAGCTGGAGCAACGACGCCAACGCCGGTGCTTCGCAGACCATCGTCGTTGAAGGCGACATGACCATCGTGGCCAACTTCAGCCGCGTCACCTACAACATCACCCTCGTTGTCACCAACAACGCCATGGGTACTGTCAACGGTGGCGGCGTCAAGGCCTCTGGCGACACCATCACCGTTAGCGCCACCGCCGCTCAGGGCTACCGCTTCGTGAGCTGGACGGAGGACAACGTCGTGGTGAGCACCGATGCTGACTACACCTTCGTGGTTACCTCCGCTCGCACCCTCGTGGCCAACTTCATCGCCGTCTACACTCTGACGCTCGATGTCAACGACGCCACCATGGGTTCTGTGAGCCCCGTCGGCATCGCCACCTACGACGACAACGACGAGGTCGTGGTTATGGCCACCGCCAACCCCGGCTACCACTTCGTGGCCTGGGTCAACGCTAACAACACCAACGACACTGTCAGCCGCAGCGCTCGCTACGTCTTCAACATCCACGCCAACACGAGCCTCATCGCGGTGTTCGCACGCGACCCCGAGGGTATCGACGATGTTGACATGGAGAACGTGAAGATCTACAGCGTCGACAGCAAGATCATTGTCCGCGGTGCTGAGAACCGCAGCGTCTACGTCTTCGACGTGAACGGCCGCGTCGTCAACAGCGAGAGCAACGCCAGTGAGACCATCGAATTCCGCATGGCCAACACCGGTGTCTACCTCGTGAAGGTTGGCAACGCACCCGCCAAGCGCGTCCTCGTGGTCCGCTAAGCGAGTTCCGTTACTCTAACTGATGAGCGGGGCGCCCAATCGGGCGCCCCGCTCTTTTTTTGTGCGGTGGGGCAATAATAACATGGTGGGGGCGTTTTTGGTGTGTGGGCGTGTAGGAATGAAGGGCTTTATATTAGGACAATTGCTAAAACAAACCATATATTATCATGACACAGGAACAGTTGAAGTTCAATCCCAATCCCTTGGTGAGCTTCCTTGAGAAGCCGAAGAGAGAATTCACCAAGGCGGATATCCTCAAGGTCATCGAGGAGTTTCAAATAGAGATGATCAATTTCCGCTACATGGCGGACGACGGGAAGCTGCACACGCTCAACTTCGTCATTCAGAGCCTCGCCCATGCCGACGAGGTGCTCACGAGCGGCGAAAGGGTCGACGGCAGTTCCCTCTTCCCCTACATCGAGGCCGGCAATTCGGACCTCTACGTGATACCGCGTTTCAGGACCGCTTTCCTCGACCCGTTCGCCGAGGTGCCGACACTGGACCTGCTCTGCTCGTTCTACAACAAGGACGGGGAACCGTTCGAGCTGGCGCCGGAGTATACGCTGCAGAAGGCCGACCGCGCCTTCCGCGAGGCCACGGGCGGCATGGAGTTCGAGGTGATGGGCGAGCTGGAATACTACGCCATTGCGCCCAAGGACGACGAGTACATGCCCGAGGACCAGCACGGCTACCACGTGAGCATGCCGTTCTGCAAGTTCGAGGACTTCCGCACCGAGGCGATGCGCATGATTGCGGCGGCAGGCGGCGAGATCAAGTACGGCCATTCGGAAGTGGGCAACTTCACCCATGGCGACCTGATGTACGAGCAGAACGAGATAGAGTTCCTGCCGACCCACCTGGAGGAGGCTGCTGACCAGCTGGTGATAGCCAAGTGGATGATGCGCGAACTGGGCTACAAGTACGGCATCACCGTCACCTTCGCCCCCAAGATCACGGTGGGCAAGGCCGGCAGCGGTATGCACATACACACGCGTGTGAGCCTGGACGGCAAGAACATGTACGTGGACCAGAACGGGCTGACCGAGGTGGCTCACAAGACGATGGCCGGCATACTGTCGCTGGCCGGTTCGCTGACGGCCTTCGGCAACACGAACCCGACGAGCTACTTCCGCCTGGTGCCCCACCAAGAGGCGCCGACGAACATCTGCTGGGGCGACCGCAACCGGTCGGCCATGGTGCGTGTGCCGCTGGGATGGAACAAGGCAACGGGCAACATGATGGCGCGCTGCAATCCGCTCGAGAAGAACGAAGATGTGGACTTCAGCCACAAGCAGACCATAGAGCTGCGCACGCCCGACGGAAGCGCTAACGTGTACCTGCTGCTGGCCGGCATGACGGTGGCGGCACGCCACGGCTTCGAGATGAAGGACGCGGTGCAGTACGCCAAGGACCGCTATGTGAGCGTGAACATCTTCGAGCACGAGGATGTGCTGAAACGCCTCGACGTTCTGCCCGACTCGTGCGCTGCCAGCGCGGACCTGCTGGAACGCGACCGCGCTGTCTACGAGCAGGACGGTATCTTTGCACCGGCCCTGGTGGACGGCATTGTGAAGCAGCTGCGCGCCTACGACGACCGGACGCTGCGCGCCGACATTGGCAAGGACAGCGAGAAGACGCTCGCCCTGGTGCAACGCTTCATACACTGCGGATGAACCGGGCTGTGCTGCTGATTGGCGGGAACCAAGGCGACCGTCGAGAACTGATAGAACAGGCGACAGAGCTGATACGGCAACGTATCGGCTCTGTCGTTGCCTTGTCGGGGGTGTACGAGACCGCGCCGTGGGGCGACTTCGCGGACGAGGGTGGGGGAGGTCCGGCGCCCTTCCTGAACAGGGCCCTCGTGGTGGAGACCATGATGGATGCCCATGAGACGCTGCACGCGGCGCAGGCTATAGAAGCGCTGCTGGGGAGAATGAGGAAGGCCAAGGCGCTCGAGGGGGAATCAAGGCAGCGGGTCTATCACTCGCGGACGATGGACATAGACATCATCTTCTGGAACGAGGAGGTGATAGAGACCGCCGACCTGACGGTGCCGCACCCGAGGATGCACCAAAGGCGCTTCGTGCTGGAGCCGTTGGCGGAGATTATACCGGACTACCGGCACCCCGTGCTCGGGAAGAGCGTGAGGGAGCTGCTGATGGAACTGCCGGAGTGATTTTTGCTAAGAACGATAATAAGGAAGCGGGGGTGCGCGTTATAAATAACCTATGAGACACCTGATAATCATAATAGGACTTGTGCTGATGCCGTTGGTGGCGGTGGGACAGAGCTTTACGATAAGCGGAACAATCAGCGACAATAGCACCGGCGAGACGCTGATAGGCGCCACGGTGGTCGACGTCAGGAGCGGCAAAGGGGCTGTGACAAACCCCTATGGCCGCTACTCGCTGACGATGAAGCGGGACAGCGTGGAGCTGAAGGTGCAGTATGTCGGCTACGAGGTGCAGTATTTCAAACTCTACCTGAACGGTAACAAGGAGCTGAATGTGAAGCTGAAGCCTGCGGTGCAACTGCAGGAGGTGACCATCAGCGCCGAGCGGGTGGGGGACATACGGTCGTCGCAGATGAGCGCCACGGAGATGACGATGGAGAAGATAAAGTCGGTGCCGGTGCTTTTCGGCGAGGCGGACATCATCAAGGCGCTGCAGCTGATGCCGGGAGTGCAGAGCGGCAGCGAGGGCAACAGCGGCATGTATGTGCGAGGCGGCGGCCCGGACGAGAATCTGTTCCTGCTGGACGGGGTACCGCTGTATAATGTGAGCCACATGGGCGGCTTCTTCTCGGCGTTCAACACCGATGCCGTGAAGAACGTGACCCTCTACAAGGGTTCGTTCCCGGCGCGGTTCGGCGGTCGGCTGAGCTCGGTGCTGGACGTGACGCAGAACAACGGTAACGACCAGGAGATACACGGCAATGCGTCGATAGGACTGATAGCCGCGAAGGCGAGTATAGAGGGACCGATAGTGAAGGACAAGACGACCTTCAGCCTCTCGGCCCGCAGGACATACGCCGAGCTGCTGGTGATACCGACCATCATGTTGCTGGACCGCGCCACGAGCGACGAGCCTACGGCCGCCGTGGCGGAGAATGCCGACTACGACGTAGGCTACTGGTTTTATGACGTCAACGCCAAGCTGACGCACAAGTTCAGCGAGCGGAGCCGCCTGTACGGAAGCTTCTATATGGGAGAGGACGAGGTGTATGGCCGGATAAAGACGGCTACGGCGCAGGACGAGGACGTCTTTCTCGGCTTCAAGACCCGGTGGGGCAACATGATCGGCGCGCTGAGGTGGAACTATGTCCTCACGCCGAAGCTCTTCATGAATGTGACGGCATCCTACACTCAATATACCGACAGCATAATAGGCAGTGTGGAGAAAGGAATTGTGAGTGGGTCGACCCCGTCGAAAGTGCAGGGTGACTACTTCTCCGGCATACGCGAGGTGACGGGCCGCGTCGACTTCGACTACACCCCGGCGCCGGAACACAATGTGAAATTCGGAGCCGGCTATACGCAGCACTGGTTCCTGCCGGAAGTGGCCAAAGGCAGTGTGGACTGGTACGACACGCTGTATATGAATAGTGGCATTACTATGGATCCGACGCTGGGAGGTGGCGATATTACGCCGGCCGGAGAGATGACGGCCTTCGTGGAGGACGACTGGTCGGTGATGGAGACCCTGAAAATCAACGCCGGACTCCACGCCAGCGGCTTCAAGGTGCAGAATTCGTTCTACCCGTCGTTGCAGCCGAGGGTGTCTGGTAGAGTGATGCTGAACGACTACTTGTCGTTGAAGATTGGGTATGCATGGATGCGGCAGTATGTGCACCTGCTCTCGACCACGAGCATCACGCTGCCGACCGACCTGTGGGTGCCGGTGACCGACAATGTGAAGCCCATGGAGAGCCATCAGGTGGCCGGCGGTATCTTCTACAGCCTAAGCGGTGTGGCTGACTTCTCGATAGAAGGCTACTACAAGAATATGGACAACCTGATAGAGTACAGGGAGGGCGCCTCGTTTTTCGGAAGCAGCGAGAACTGGGAGAACCTGGTGGTGGCCGGCCGTGGATGGAGCTACGGGGTTGAGTTCTTGGTGCAGAGAGAGATAGGACGTCTCACTGGATGGGTGGGATACACGTGGAGCCGCACAATGCGCCTCTTCGACCGCGAAGGGCAGGTGCTGAACGAGGGAAATCCGTTCCCGGCGAAGTATGACAGGCGGCACGACTTGAGTGTGGTGCTGAGTTACAAGCTGAACAACGAAATAGACTTCAGCGCCACGTGGGTCTTCTCGACAGGAAACACCGCCACGCTGTCGACACAGCGTTACTCGCGTGCCCATGAGGAGCCCGCCGACTATGAAGAGGGTAGTTCCTCGCAGTCGCTATCGACATTCGACGGGCGCAACAACTTCCGGATGCCCAACTACCACCGCCTGGACCTCGGCGCCAACTTCCACCGTAAGTTCAAACGGGCGCGCCGCACGATAAGCGTGAGCGTGTATAATGTGTATAACAGACAGAATCCTTACATGGTGTTCTTGAGCCGTACGCCGTCGGAGAAGGGGTATCCAATGTCGCTGCAGCAGCTGAGCCTGTTCCCCATTTTGCCGTCGGTGGCGTATACACTATACTTTTAAGATATGAAGACAAAGAACAATATAATAACTATCGCCGCGGCGGTGCTTGTACTGGTCGGGGTCTCTTCGTGCACTAAGGAGCTTGATATAGAGCCGCCGGCCAACAGGCAGTTGGTGCTCAACGGGGAGCCGCTGGCTGGAACGAGGGCGTTTGTGAACTTTGCTTACACGCGGTTCTTCCTGGATAACAACAACGACCAGCCTGTACCGGGGGCCGAGGTGACCCTCGTGGCCAACGGAGTACGATACAGCTCTGACTCGGTGTCGAAGTGCAACTACTTCTTCCCGTATACGATACAGGAGGACGACAGCTTGGCGGTAGAGGTTTCACTGCCCGACGGTCGGACCGTGAATGCCGAGACCTGGGTCCCGTTCCAGCCGGTGGTGGAAGATTTTACGGTGCAGTTCAGGCGGACCCTGATATTCAACATTCTTGATGCACGTTTCAAACTCAGCGACCACGCCAACGTAAACGAGATATACAGTATAGCGATAAATGTGCGCGACAGCGGCCGGAAATACAACGAGTGGAAAGGGACATACGACACGGTTGACACTGTGCGTACAAGCTATTTCTGTCTGCCGAACAATCCGGAGATTACGTCGGACAGCGTCACACCGTATCTGCCGATAGTGGGACATCCGTATATGTTGTACGGGTCGAGGATAATGTTTCTGGACCGAAGAATCGCCGGACGTTCGAACTACGAGGTGGCACTGATGATACCGCTGTTCAGAGACACCACCGAGCGCGCTCCGTTCAAGCACGAGTATACTGTCGAGGTGCATTCGTTCTCGGCGGAGCGGTTCCGGTACATCCTGTCGGTGTCGTCGCAGGGCGGAGCGACCAGCTTCTTTGCGGAACAAGGAAGCACGTACGGCAATGTCGACGGGGCGTTGGGAGTGTTCGCTGGCGGTGCAGGACAGAAGTTCAAGTTTGCGACAGACACCATTGTTCCGGAACGCTACAGGACAACGACGATGCCTGATGTCAAGCCAGCAGTGCTTGACGGACCGATAACGCCTGTCCTGAATACGCAAAACGGGCAATGGGGGATGAAAAATAATGCTGTGAAGTAAAAATATTTTGTCAGTTTGTGAAAATGTTGTATCTTTGCAGTCCGATTTGTGGGGTCAAAAGGCCTTTAACAATCGTGAAAGTAATTAAATAATAAACAAATAAGAGAAATGTACGCAATCGTAGAAATCGCAGGCAAGCAATTCAAGGTCGCCCAAGATCAGAAGATTTTCGTCAATCGTCTCCACAATGACGAGGGTAGCGAAGTGTCTTTTGACACCGTGATGCTTAAAGACAATGATGGCAAGGTTGAAGTGGGCAAACCTTACATTGCAGGTGCTAATGTCAAGGCCACTGTCCTCCGCCACCTCAAGGGCGATAAGGTTCTGGTGTTTAAGAAAATCCGTCGCAAAGGCTTCCAGAAGATGAACGGTCATCGCGACTATCTGACCCAGATCAAGATTGACAGTATCAACTAATGTCTAACCGTTAAAAACAGAGAAGCAATATGGCACACAAAAAAGGTGTTGGTAGTTCCAGTAACGGTCGTGAATCTGAAAGCAAACGCTTAGGCGTGAAGATTTTTGGTGGTCAGAAGTGCATCGCCGGTAACATCATTGTTCGCCAGCGTGGTACTGCCCACAATCCCGGTCAGAATGTTGGAATGGGCAAAGACCATACGCTCTACGCCCTCGTGGACGGAGTGGTGAAATTCCACAAAGGCCGTGAGGATCGCAGCTACGTCAGCGTCGTTCCCGCCGAGTAAAAGGAACTGAAGAGAAAGAAGAAGGCTCGTCACAGACGAGCCTTCTTTTGTATGTATATGCGCTATACAGTGAGGTACTAAGCCTGTGTCTGCCAAGTCCTAATCTTCCATCTGGATGCGTACGCTTTCGGCGTGGATTTTCTCGAGCATGTCGTGTACGAATGTCTCGTCGAGCCCGAGTGCTTCGGCGAGACGAAGCCGGTCGTTGACGACGTCGGCCCATCGTGCCTGTTGATAGACTGGCATGTGGACTGTGCGTTTCACGTCGGCAATACGACGAGAAACAGCCATCCTTTGGGAGAGCAAAGAAATTAGTTCGTGGTCAATGTCGTCTATTTTCGACCGCAATGGTTCGAGGGCGTCAAGGACGTGGTCGCTGTCTGGTGCAGGAGTGTCGGACAGCCAAGTGTTTACAATGTCAGCCAATTCGTCAGGCGTCAGCTGCTGAGTTGAGTCAGTCCAGGCTTCAGTCGGGTGGGGGTGGACCTCCACCATCAGGCCGCTGTAGTCCAGTTGGTGGGCAGCAATGGATAGGGGTTTCACAAGGGCCGCCTGTCCGCCTATGTGACTGGGGTCGCATAGTATTGGAACGTCAGGCATTTCCCGACGCAGTTCGAGGGCGACTTCCCACAGCGGTGCGTTGCGGTAGCCGCGATTGTTGTACATGTTGAAGCCGCGGTGTATTGCGGCGATATCGTTGATGCCGACGGCCTGGAGTCGTTCGAGGGCCCCCAGCCAGAGCCTTACGTCAGGGCAGACTGGGTTCTTGACCATGACGGGGAGTCCTGTGCCACGCAGCGCTGTGCACAACTCGTCGACCATAAAAGGATTTGTAGTGGTGCGGGCGCCCAACCATACGGCGTTGATGCCATAGCGCAGGCATAATTCTACCTGTTCGGGCCGCGCAACCTCGCAGCAGAAGCCGACTCCATGTTCGATTGAGATGTCGCGCATCCAGATGAGAGCTTGTTCGCCAAGGCCTTCAAATCCACCGGGACGCGTGCGTGGTTTCCATACCCCACCGCGTATAAGTCGGACTTGCGGCATGGTTTTTAGGGCCATAGTGACCTGCTGAAGCTGTTCGCGGCTCTCTACGCTGCAGGGACCTGCCACAACAAATGGCCTGTTGTTTATAGTCTGAAACATTTTGCAAAGATACGCAATATTTTTGATATGCCGGCGTTATGGAAACATGAAAACAAAGTTTCTGAAGCTGCAAAACTGGCTTATCGTATCGCTGATGGGCGCGCTGGGGCTCACTTCGTGCCACTGTAGCAAGGAGTTGCCCGAAGCGGAGGAGGCTAAAGTCCCCGCTGTGAAAGACCGCGGAGAGATGAGGTTGATGTACGGAGTGCCGACTATGGAATTCCGTATTCGAGGAGAGGTGAAGAACCCGAAGGGGAAGCCTGTGGAAGGTATACGAGTCAATATGCTGGAAAGAGGCATGGAAGTGAAGGATGGAGAATTGCAGGGTGACCCGAAGAGGGTAGAGGAGTGGCTGGACGGCACGTCGGTGGCGACGGATGGCGAGGGCCGCTTTGAGATTAACAGCAGCGGACGCCCACAGGAACAGGTGAGGCTGCTGGTGCGTGACATCGACGGGAAAGAAAACGGCGACTACCGCAACCAGGTACTTGAGATGAAGGTGACACCGGAGGATATGGAACGCACCGGAGACAACCGCTGGAATCAGGGTGTCTTCAACAAACAGGTGAAGATAAAGCTGAAAAAGAAATAGTCCGCGATAAAAACTGCAAAGGTCGGGCTATGCCGCTCTCATTACGTCAACGTGTAGGACTGGAAATGCATCGCGCTTTGCGACACAACGAAGCAAAGTTGCACCAGTTGCGTACGCTCTTTTGGGAGTGTACGTTGCGTTGTAATATGGCGTGTCGCCATTGCGGTAGCGACTGTAAGGTGCAGCCAGATGTGAAGGACATGCCTGCCGGCGATTTCCTAAGAGTGATAGACAGTATAATTCCGCATGTGGATCCGCACAAAGTATTTGTTATCTTCACAGGCGGTGAGGCACTGCTTAGGCCGGACCTTGAGCAGGTTGGCCGGGAATTGTACCACCGTGAGTTTCCGTGGGGTGTGGTGACAAATGGATTTCTGCTCGATGAGCGGCGTTTGGAGTCGCTGATGGAAAGCGGAATGCACAGCATCACGGTTAGCCTTGACGGCTTTGAGGCGGAACATAACTGGCTGCGGCGCCACGGACAGAGTTTTGAGAGGGCAACTGAGGCCATACGTCTGCTGGCGCGGCAGAAAGAAATACTATGGGATGTGGTGACCTGCGTCAACCCGCGCAACTATCCCACGCTGGGTGCTCTCCGAGACTACATCGTCTCGCTTGGTGTGCCTGAATGGCGCCTTTTCAGTATCTTCCCAATGGGGCGTGCGGCCGACAATCCGGAACTGCAATTTACCGACGAGCAGTTTCGTGGACTGCTGGAATTCATAATGAGTGAGAGGAAACGGACCGAAACTGAGAAGGCTGTAAGTGGAAGAGGCATCAGGGTTAGCTATGCCTGCGAGGGCTTTTTGGGTCCATACGAACAGCAGGTGCGCGACCGCTACTTCCACTGCCGTAGCGGTATTGACGTGGCCAGCATCCGCTGCGACGGAGCCATCAGCGGCTGTACATCGGTTCGCAGCAACATGGACCAGGGCAACATCTATACCGATGACTTTTGGGATGTGTGGCAAAACCGCTTTCAGGTGATGCGCGACCGCTCGTGGGCTCGCAAGGATAAGTGTCAGGATTGCAAGGTGTGGCGTTACTGCGAGGGCTCTGGTCTACACCTTTATGACGACGAGAGACGCCTGTTGACATGTCATTACAACAGACTTGGTGGTAGCCTCTAATCTGTCACTAAAAAATACACAGTATGAAACAGATTTTGATAATAACAATGATTGCGGCTATGTTGCATGGCTGTGGCGGCAACAGTAAGCCAATCACCCTCGGTGTGGAGGACTTTGCCACCGTGGCTGGACAGAATGATGTTAGGCTTGTCGACGTGCGGACTGCAGAGGAGTATGCCGAAGGGCACCTTTTCGGAGCTGAGAACATCGACGTGAAAGATTCGCTATTCGGGGAGCACATCAAGGCTATTGGTGGCAAGGTGGCCGTATATTGCCGTGGCGGGCGTCGAAGTCTCAAGGCTGCCGAGTTGCTGGCAGCCCAAGGCTGCACCGTGTATAACCTCGACGGGGGAATACAAGCCTGGCGGAAAGCCGGACGGAAGACTACCAAGGTTGAGACGGATGTCTTTGTTACGGAAAGTGGGAAGTTGGTGAAAATCCATGCGCTGTTGCATGCAAGCATATGTATTGAACACGACGGCAGGGTGATATATATAGACCCTGTGGCTCAGCTGCGAGAGCGGACGGTGGACTACAGTCTCCTTCCGAAGGCCGATATGTTGCTTGTCACTCACGAACATTTCGACCATTTTGACACAGCCACCCTCCGCAAACTGTATACGCCCGATGTCGAAGTGGCCATGAACCGCCGCTGCGCAGAGATGTTCACACTGGGACTTCCGTTAGACAATGGCGACAGCCATGAATTCCGTTGCGGTTCGGTCAACGCTGTACCGGCCTACAACATAACGGCCGAGCACCTGCAATTTCACCCACAAGGACGTGACAACGGCTATGTCCTCACCATCGATGGTTTGCGCATATACATTGCCGGCGATACCGAGGATATACCGGAAATGGCCAATCTCGAGGACATCGATATCGCTTTCCTGCCCTGCAACCAGCCTTTCACCATGACGCCGCAGCAGCTTGTTAACGCTGCACGCATGGTGAAGCCCCAAGTGCTATTCCCATACCACTACGGCGAGACCGACGTCAGTTCCATAGCCGACTCGTTACCCAGCATGGATGTACGTATCCGCCACTACGAATAGGCATAGTATGCCCCAACTATTGATATGGCCTGATTTCAGCTATATACGTAATGCTGAGTAGAAAAACAACACCTCAGATGAACATACTCTCCAAGATGGCGCTTGCCATGACATCGGGACTCGGAAACACCTCCATACGTCGACTGACGGAGTTGTTCCCTGATGTCGATGTCTTTACACTTAACCACTCGGAGCTGAAGGAAGTCTTTGGCAAACATGAGGATATAATAGATGGTATCCTCAACAAGAGTGCCTTCGCCAGAGCTGAGGAAGAACTGAGTTTCTGTGAGAAAAACAACATTTGCCCCCTTTTCTTCACCGATCCTGGCTATCCGGAACGGCTTAACCGTGTCGGAACCGACGACTGCCCAGCTCTGCTCTACAGTCTCGGCTCTGCCAATCTCAATCCAGAACGTTCAGTTTCTATAGTCGGCACGCGTCGCGCTACCGCGATTGGCCGCGACAACACGGCCGTCTTGGTCCGCGAACTGAAAGCCTATGGTCCGCTGATCGTCAGCGGTCTTGCCTATGGTATAGACTCTGCAGCCCACTCTGCAGCCCTTGAGAGTGGACTCCCCACTGTGGCGGTGCTTGGCCATGGCCTCGATCGCATATATCCAGCCTCCAACCGGCCGCTGGCAAAACGCATCTTGGAAAGTGGCGGTGCACTCGTTACAGAATACCCTTCAGGCACCGCCATTACACCGAGCCGTTTCCCTGCACGCAACCGCATCATAGCGGCTCTCTCGGATGCCACTGTCGTCGTCGAAGCTTCGGACAGAGGCGGCGCTCTGATTACGGCCGCGATAGCCAACAGTTATCATCGCGAAGTGTTTGCCGTCCCGGGGCGTCTCGGCGACACCTACTCCAAAGGCACCAATAACCTCATTGCCACCAACCGAGCTCTGCTTACACGCGGCGCACGTGATATCGCATTCCAGCTCCGCTGGCCTGATGTAGGCGACCAGCTTACCATAGAAGGCATCGAACCAGAAAAGCAACTTTCGTCCGAAGAATGCCGCGTTGTTGATTGCTTGCGCGACGGAGACCGCATGACCCTTGACGAACTGGCCGCCCAGACGGGTTTTTCGCTCGCCAAAACAGCGTCTATCCTGTTCGATCTCGAAATGGAATCCATCGTCCATACCCTCCCTGGCCACACATACCAACTCACCCGCCGCCGGTAGTGGCTGGCGGTAAGCATAGACATAACAATCACTCCTCCACAACCATTGCGTAGCAAGAATTTCACCGCCCCCCCTCTACCTATACGACGTATGACCGACCGACTACGTAAAGAAATGGATGCTTTGCCGGTGGCGACCATCGCAGCGGCGTTGAACGAGACACTGCTGGCGGGGAAGGATGCCATCGTGACTGCGGCGCCGGGTGCGGGCAAATCAACCCTGTTGCCGTTGACGGTACTGCAGGCGTTGCCCGAGGGGAAAATCGTTGTGCTGGAGCCAAGACGGGTGGCGGCGCGTCAGATTGCGTCGCGTATGGCGTGGCTGCTGGACGAGGTGGTCGGGGAGACTGTGGGTTACCGCATCCGCTTTGAAAGCAAGGTGTGCAGTCGGACACGCATCGAGGTAGTGACCGAAGGCATTCTCACTCGCATGCTGCTCGACGACCCAGCGTTGGAGGGCGTGTCTGTGGTCGTCTTCGACGAGTTCCACGAACGAAGCCTGAACACCGACGAGGCTTTCGCCTTGACACGTCAGTGTCAGCAGCTGCTACGCGACGACCTGAGAATTGTCGTGATGTCGGCCACCATCGACACGGCAGTGCTAAAAAAAGCCCTATGCTGTCCTGTGCTGGAGAGCGAAGGACGTATGTTCCCCGTAGAGGTGATTCATACTGTGGAGGAGGCGGATGTGATCAACGTATCCCAGCTTGTGGCTAGAACCATCCTGCAGACTCACCGCGAGCACGAGGGGGACATCTTGGCTTTCTTGCCTGGTGAGGGCGAAATACGGCGTGTGGCCGAATTGCTATCCGACAGCCTAGCCCCCACCAAGATATACCCGCTCTACGGCCTCCTTGGCAACGATGACCAGGCGCGTGCCATTGCACCGAGCAGGGTGGGGGAGCGCAAGGTGGTGCTGGCAACCCCTATTGCTGAAACTTCGCTGACCATCGAGGGGGTCCGTGTGGTGGTTGACAGCGGCCTCTGCCGCAAGATGGTTTTCGACCCGCGCAGCGGACTGAATCGTCTCGAGACGGTACGTATCACTCTTGACATGGCTGCGCAGCGCACAGGACGTGCTGGCCGCGTGGCACCGGGCGTATGCTATCGCCTTTGGTCTTCTGCCACGGAGGCCCGTATGGATGCGGTGCGAAAGCCCGAAATTATGGAAGCCGACCTCACATCGCTTGTCCTCGATGCCGCCGTCTGGGGCGAGCGCGAGGTGACGGCTTTGCCGTGGCTGACGCCTCCGCCCAAGTCAGCTCTTGTTCATGCCAAATCATTGCTTGAATCCCTCGGCGCCCTGGATGCCGGCGACGGCATTACTACGAGGGGCCGGCGGCTGTCTAAACTTCCATGCCATCCTCGCATCGCGCGTATGCTCATTATGGCCGACACCCCTGTGCAGCAGGCTCTTGCAGCCGACATCGCCGCCTTGCTCGAGGAGAAGGACCCGCTCGCCGTCGAGGGCGATGTCTCCTTTGATCGCCGATTGAATGCGCTGCGGGCGGAGCGCAGGACCGCACGGCCCGCGGGGCGCTGGAGCCGTATCGCCCGTATTGCCCGTCAGTATGCCGACATGATTCATACCCGCGAGGACAATGCTGCGGTGAACCCCTACGAAGTGGGCGCCCTGCTGGCTTCGGCCTATCCCGAACGCATCGGCAAGGCGTGGAAGGATGGTGTCGGTACCTTCCAGCTGTCCGGCGGCGAACTCGTTGCCGTCGATTCTTCCGACTTTCTCTCTGATGCTGAGTGGATTGTTGCCGCTTCCATGCACCACAAGCCGGGCTCTGTGGGCAAGGTCTTCCTGGCCAGCATTGTGGACCCGTCCGACCTGCAGGCATTCGCCCATGAGCGTGATGTTGTCACGTGGGACGGCAAGGCCGGTGCGGTGGTGGCCCGGCATGAGTCCCGAATCGGCAATATCCTGCTGGCCTCCAAGCCGCTTGTGGGCGGCCACCGCGAGGCTGTGCAACAGGTTATCTGCGAGGCTATCGTCGAGAATGGACCGTCTCTGCTCTCGTTCTCCGACGTCGTGCAGAACCTACAGCGCCGCATTGCTTTCGTCACCGCCCGCCATCCCGAGCTCCATCTGCCCGAGATGGATACGGAATCCGTCTGCCGTAGCGCCTGTGAGTGGGGACCTCTCTTCGTCGGCAAGTCCACCTCTGTGGCCGAGCTGAAGAAAATCGACCTCGCCGAGGTCCTTTGGAGCCGTCTCGCCTACGACCAGCAGCAGGCCGTAGAGCGTCTGGCCCCGACCCATGTTGTTGTGCCCACCGGCAGTCGTATCCGTCTCGAGTATCGCCACGGAGCCGAGGCCCCGGTGCTTCGGGTGCGTCTGCAGGAGTGTTTCGGCCTGTTGGACACCCCACTTGTGGACGGCGCACCTGTGTTGATGGAACTGCTTTCGCCGGGCTTCAAGCCGGTGCAGCTCACATCCGACCTGCGCAGTTTCTGGCAGTCGACCTATTTCGAGGTCCGCAAGGAACTGCGTCGCCGTTACCCAAAACACTCCTGGCCCGACAATCCGTTAGAGGCTGACCCTGTAAGAGGCGTGAAGAAAAAAGTTGATTGATTCCTGAAGACAAAAGATAATTATCTAAATCAAATGCATAAAATGTATCAACCGATGAGGAAAGGATTTGTATTGTGCCTGTCGATGCTGTGCATCGTCATGGTTGGCTGCAGACATGTGCCTGTCGAGCCCTCGGAACCTGACTATGCCGACACTTCGATGTGGTACACCGCGGAGCGCGGCTGCGACGTGGACCTGTTCTATATCACCTCAACAGAGACAGACGACTACACGCATGGCGGCACCGTGATGCACCATGCCGACGTTACCCTCGACAGCATCCGCGCCCTCCTGCTGGGCGAGATGCAGGGTATCGACCACATGTACGGCACTGGCTTCAACTTCTTTTCCCCCTACTATCGCCAGTGCACGTTTGAGACCTACACCAGCGACTTGCTGCTTGCCGCACGGGCCCCGCTTGCCATGGACGACGTGCAGAGCGCCTTTGCCTACTACCTCGAACACATCAACGGCGGCCGCCCCTTCATACTGATGGGCTTCAGCCAGGGTGGTCAGTGGGTGGTGGAGTTGCTTCGCACCATGGACGACGAGACCTACAGCCGTATGGTGGCCGCCTACGTCGTCGGCTGGAAAGTGACCGACGACGACCTTGCCTCCGCCCGCGGCCATATTTGTGCCGCACAGGACAGCGCCGACCTCGGCGTCACCGTCTGCTACAACAGCGTCCGCTCGCCCGAATGCGCCATCCCTATCCTCAGCGAAGGCAACCGCCTGGCCATCAACCCCGCCAACTGGCGCACCGATGCCACGCCGGCCACACTGGTGTACAAGGGTGATACGCTGACAGTCTGTCTCGACACATCCTCGCGGCTACTTTGTGTCGACGGGTACACACGCGACGACTATATGTTGCCCCTTATCGGCTGCGATGGCAACTACCACTGCCTCGACATCACCATCTATCGCGAGGCGTTGCAGCGCAATATGGCCCTGCGGGCCACCCGCTGGTCAGAGAGATAGCCCTGCCGGGGCGACAGCAAAAGCCACCGCTTCGCGGTAGCGTGGCAGCGTCGTGGCTTTCATGATGGCTTTCTTTTGCTTGTGCGGAATGTCGACATATTCCCAGAAGGCATGTAGCCGAGCCAAAATTTGGCTGTCGCCGCAGAGAGTCTCCACTGCATGGCGGTAGATTCTTTCATGCATTGAACGCAGCACAGGGTGCGTAGGCGTCTCGCCTGCACATGCAGTTATCCATGGCCGTGCCAGCAGTCCGCGCCCGATCATCACCCCCTTTATTTTGTTGGTATCAGCCGCGTCAGCCCAATTTTCAATTCTCAATTTTCCATTTTCAATTCCCGAGATGTCGCCGTTATATACCACTGGATGTTTGCATGCTTCGAGGAACCGCGCGAAGGCCTCCATGTCTGGCATTCCTTTGTACTGCTGCCGTCCCAATCTTGGGTGTAACGTGACGTGCACCAAGGGCATGTCATTGATGACAGGCATGCATGAAAGTCCTTCGTCGATGCTTTCCCATCCGGTGCGCATCTTTATCGAAAAGACCACTTCCGGTCGTCGCTGCATCTCGCGCAGTATCTCTTCCACGCGGTCGGGGTGGGAGAGGAGGCCGCTGCCGCGTCCGGCACGCACCTGCATCGGGAATGGACACCCCATATTGAGGTCTATCCTCCGCCATCCCTGCTCCTGCAGCGCGTCGCACAGGCGTGCGAACTCGTCGCCGCCGCTTGCGATTACCTGTGGTACCGTCGGCACGCCGCTGTTGCGTTCAGGGTCGGTGTCGCGCAGGTCCTTCTTCCGCACCTCGCCATGCTCTATCCTTACAAACGGCGTATAGTACTCGTCCAGCCCGCCGACGCACTCCCAATGCGCCCGCCGGTATACCGCGTCGGTGTAACCCTGCAGCGGAGCAAAAGCCATGTATATTTTCTCCATTATTGGTCCTATCCAGTTCCTTTGGGTAATGTATTTGTGTGCAAAGATACACATTTCCTTTGGATTGCAAAAAATATTTTGTCGTCTCTTGGTTATGGCGTATCTTTGCACCGTTATCAAAAAAGAGTAAAGAAATGAAAACAGCATACATTTTTATTGTGTTGGCCGCGTTGGTGGCATTGAACGGCTGCAATTCCAAACACCAAATCGCCTTCGACTGGGACAGCAATGACAGCGTAGAATATACTGTAGACTACACGGTTCGTTTTGCTGCCGACCACGACAGCACCATGCAGCTGACTGTCTCAGGCAATTATGGTACTGTGAAGATAGCCCAAGTGGAATCGGAGAACTTGATAGGCGAGGACGGAAAACCCGTGAAGAACACCTTCATTATTCTTGAAGACTCCGTTCCCGCAGGCAAAAGCATAACCCTGCAACGTGGCGGCCTGTCCTATACCGGCGGAAAGCCAGAGTTTATCCATAACAATACCATCGGCAGCGACGACCTAGTCGAACTAAGAATCCAAGGCAGCGACGACTACACTTTATATTCCATCCGCGACAACATGTTCTTCGGCCCGAACTACGACGAGGAGAGCTTCACCATCGCCGGCGGCCAGCGTTTCTCCATGGTCCTACCCGTAGTGACCGAAGAAATGTACCCCAAAGAGAAAGAGAGCCATACCATACAGATTGGCTTCAGTATTCACTAAAGATTATTTTTCCAAACAAGAAAAGATTTGTATCTTTGCAAATAAAAATCAGATAACAATTACCTGATGGCAGACAGCATAACTTTACAAAAGAACAGCAATATTATGCCGTTGGTTGACGACTTGCGGCAGATAATCAACCAGACACGCAGTCGGGTTGCAGTAAATGTCAATGCCGAACTCACCTTGATGTATTGGCATATCGGCGAGCGTATCAATTGTGAATACCGCAGCAAGCGGCGCGAGG
>OCTW013430915.1_pt1 | contig 22166 bp, 20 predicted proteins | sample 1539671 | NCBI WGS metagenome assembly OCTW01 (sample SAMN02144230, study PRJEB22623) | gut metagenome | biome: sheep rumen | host: Ovis aries | place: New Zealand
CACTGAATGTGAAGAAGTATATGAGTGAGTTTGCCCTGTCGCGAAGGTATTGTGAATGGTGGAGAATGGATGAAAGCGTATTTTGGTTATTAGTAATTAATAAAAAAATGTTTGAGTCATGAAACAGAAGATTTTAATGGTTGTACTGATGGTGGCAGGGGGAGTGCTTTGGGGGCAGACGCCTCATGTCCCGCCGCTGGACACCCTGCGGGGCAAGGAGTGTACCTATTTTTACCCAACATATTTTTGGCAATGTCTTGACACTTGCCATTCGCCATTTCGATATAAACAAATGGGTAGTGGTACAGTTGATTATGGGCAGAATCATTCATGGAAATATTACACGGATACGACAATCAATATAGTGGGAGTGGCGTTGGTGGCCAAACCAACCAATGACTGGCCCTCTCACAGCCCTGATGCGTGGGAGGCCTTAAGGTATTTGAATGTAGTGCTGTATGATGCTGGAGAGGGGGAGCTCATTCCGCTGGAGCAGGGGTATGCAGACCTCTACAACCCTTCGCGGTGGATGGAGTTCTCGACGGGGAGGTATCTTTCAGAAGGCGGGATGGAAACTTTTGTGGAGCCGATTGAGGAGGTTTATTTCGATAAGCCGATAAGGGAGAGCGACTCTTTCTATGTCGGTCTGACAGGGCCACAGGGATTTCAGTCGGTTCATGTCCTGGTGGAAAGTATGTTTAGTTGCCCTTTTTGGGATGTCACCATGGCTTTTTGGGGCATGGCCGGCGATTACTGGCATTATCGCGGATGCTCTTTTCTTCCTTTTATTTTCCCGATAATAGACTCGACGGGATGGTATCTGTGGTGTGCGCAGTATGAGTGTCCGGGGGTGGATGAGGTGAGTGTGGCGCAGTCGGCGGGGATGGCGATAGTGCATTGGGAGTGCGACACGATGGAGCAGAGCCTGTGGCAGGTGTCGTATGGGCCGGAGGGAACGCCACCGGGCGGCGGACGGGTGCTGGAATGCCGCGACAGGTACACGATGCTGTATGGGTTGGAGGACACGGTGCATTACGTGGTGTATGTGAGGGGGTATTGCGTGGAGTGCAGCAAGTGGGGCGAGTGGAGCGAGGGGGTAGGGGTGTATGTGGGTGAGTTGGGGTTGGAGAGTGTGAAGGACGCGAGAGGAGTGGATGTGGTGCCGAACCCGGTGAGCGGACGGTTTGAGGTGAGGAGTGAGGTGGAGATAGTGGGCGTGGAGGTGCATGACGCGCGGGGCGTGACAGTGGCGCGGAGCGAGGCGAAGGGGTGCCGTGTGGAGCTGGACGCGAGCGGATGGGCGGCAGGTGTGTATATCGTCACGGTGCACACTCGCGGCGGGACGGAACGCCGCCGTGTGGTGGTGGAGTAGGGGGAGGGACACCGAATCGGACAGGTTGACGGTGGATGGTGTTCAGGAGTGGAGAAAGCGCTGTGAACCCGGAGAGTGGACGGTTTGTGATGAGGGGAGGGTTGAGATCGGCGGGGTGGGGATGGCAGCAGACGAATGGTGGGCAGAGGGGAGGTACGGGGGTTGGCTATTTGTTGTGGAGGACTTCGATGGCTCCGCGGTGTTGGGTCCAGATGTTGATGCCGTGGGCCTTGAAGTAGTAGAAATAGGTGCCGGAGGGTGCGTGTTGGGCAGCGGGGTCCCACCAGTCGGTCTCGGAGGAGATATTGCGTTTGTGGAAAACGCAGTGGCCGTAGCGGTCGTAGATGGTGAGTTCGTTGTATTTGAAACAATTGTGTTCTATCAGTCCGCCAATGACAAAGCGGTCGTTTATGCCGTCGCCGTTGGGGGTGACCAGGTTGGGGAATGAGAGCGCGGTGTCGCAGTGGTCGCCGTTCCAGAAGATGTAGAGGTTGTAGTAGATGGTGCTGTCGCAACCTGCCTCGTTGTAGGTGTGGTAGATGTAGTTGTCGACGATGTCGGTGAAGCAGGTGTCGAAGACACACCGGGGCAGTTGGGTGTCGATGACGGTGTCGTAGATGGTGGTGTCGCTTGTGGAGAGGATTGTGATGTGGTATTGGACGATGGAGTCCGCGCCATGTGCAGAGCGGTAGATGATGGTGGTGTCGGAACTGATGAGGGTGGAGTCGTTGATGGCGTAGGGTACGTGGTCGGGGCATAGGATGAGGAAGGCGGAGTCGGTGATGTTGCGGTAGAGGAGCAGGTGGTAGTAGATAAGGCTGTCGCACTGGGGCCGTATGCCGGGGATAAAAAGTGTGGTGTCGGTGGCGTTGACGGGCTTGTCGACGGAGTCGAGGAAGGTGGAATCGGTGAAGAGGATGTCGTGCCAAGTGTGGGGGAGTTGGTTTTGGACGATGGTGTCGAAAACTGTGTCGTAGCAGTGGCAGAAGTCTGTGACAAGGAAGGGGTAGACGATGGTGTCGGAGCAGTGTGTCCCATTGATGGCGGCCACGAGGGTCAGGGTGTGTTCGCCGGGGGCGACGGTGAAGGTGTCCGTCAGGTTGGAGTCAGGGGAGTAGGGTTGGCCGGTCAGTGTGTCGTCGACCCAGTAATGGAAGTTGGGGCATGGGGAGGTGGTGACGGAGTCAGGGCTGTGTTCGGTGACGATGTGGCTGCGGTTGTTGATGTGCAGGCGGAGGGAGCAGTCGTCAAGGATTTCGAGTGTGTCGAGCGAGAAACGGGCCACGGGGTATTGTGGCGGGGTGAGGATGGTGGGGAGGAGGATTTGGGAGGAGGTGTCGCTGATGTCGGTGAGCCGGCAATAGAAGGTGCTGTCGGAAAGGGTGATGAGTTGTTGGGAGGTGCTGATGATGGAGTCGGGGTGTCCTTCGCGGAACCATTGATAGGTAAATCCGTCGGGGGCAGTGTAGAAGTTGGTGTCCATGCAGTGGAGGGCTTGGATGCTGCCCTCGATGCACTGGAGATTGAAATAGGCGTAGCTTATGAAGGTAGTATCGGGGGCGAAAGGCCAGTTTGTAGTATAAACGGACTCGGTGCTGATATGAATGGAAAAAGTACGTCCGTGCAGTGCTTGGAGTCCGATGCCGAAAGTGCGCCAATCTTTCCAGAATATAGTGGAGTCAATGCCTTGGTTCCAAGAGGGCGTGGGGTTTGAGATGTCGATGGTGTAAAGGTCGGGGTTTATTTCAAGCCCATCGGAGTCGAGGAGATGGAAGAGGAATCGGGGACGGCGGTGGGATTTTGGGACTTGAAAGACTATGGCATAGCGCAGCATAAGGATGCTGTGTTGGTTGGTGTCGACATGATATTGGAACAATATGTTTTGTGATGTGAAGTTTCTTGCATTATAACTGTACCATGAAGTTGCATCCAATAAAAGTTCATTTCCTATCTCAAAAGAGGTGGAGAATCCCGGAGGTGTGGTAGAGAGCTGGCCAGCGGTGTTGGAGTCGAGGCCAGGATAGAGGATGGGGTAGTGATGGTGACTGGTTATGAAATTATATAAGTGGTCCGACGGAAATAGATAATCGTGCGGGTAGTAATAGTGTAAGGAAGTAAGGCCTATGAGATTGCCTGAGGAATCATACTCAGGGACAGAAGAATACTCACCATCGCTGATATAGCATAGGTAGCGTATTGAGCAGGTGTCTATTTCGTCGGGACAGGTGCGGATAAGGGAGTCGTAGTGGGCACAAGGGAAATTGTATACAGTTAGATGGTTGGAGTAGGTGAAAGTGCATGTAGGGGTGGTGATGTCGCGGTAGACCATGTAGGCTCCGGGCTTGAGGTCGAAAATGGTAGTGGATCCAGGGTATAAAAGGGTGTCGCATAGACCGACAATACGATATTGGGTGATGAAGATGGAGCTGTCGTGGATGGAGTAGGTTCCGGAAGAGTCCATGACCAGAATGGTGGTGCTGTCCCGTAGGCGCAATCGTGCGGCGCATGTGCCGGAGGTGATGTAGCCGAGGGTGTCCCAATAAAATTTGGCCGAGAAAAGGTAGCCGTCGGGAGCGAATCTGGCGGTAGGGGTATAGCAAAGAGTTTCGACAAAACAGGAGTCTGGGGATGCGGGATTTTTGAAGCTCAGCTGGCAGCAGATAGGAGAGTAGTATTGATTGAGTCTGTCGTTTAAATACATGTCGGTACTAAGGACGGTGGAGGGGTCGGAGGCGAGGAACCAGCGGTAGTGGAAGCCTACGGGTGCGGTATAATAGACGGTATGTGTACAGGGGTCTGAACGGAAAATCGCTATGATGTTGAAGCAGTCGAGCGTGAAAGACGCAGTGCAGAAAGAACGGCAGGAGTCGTAGCAGGTGGTGTTGAAGCAGATTCGGACCACCATCCCGTGGAGGGGCCGAAGGTCGAAGCAGATTTGTTGCCGCTGGGTGGGTATAAGATGCACCAGTGAGTCGTTGTCGATGTACTGGGACCAGATGTCGGGGTTGTCCGCAGAGTAGACGGCTTCGAAACAGTTGGGATCGATGGACACTCCATTGGAATCGAGTATGCGGATGGAGAATTCGGGTTTGCGGCCGGTGGCATTGGCGGCATATACGATCTGATTGCTGAAGGAGGTGCAGAATAGTTCTTTGTTGTTTGTGTCAACGCGGTAGAAATAGGTGACGGTTACACTGCGTGAGGAGTCGGAGAGGGTGGTGTTGCCTAATTTTAGTAACGGCGGATTGGCAACAATGAACTGGTGTAGAGAGTGGACTCTGCCAGTGTCGCGATGGGGTTCTTCTGCTGTGCCGGATGTGCAGAGGACTTGTGCTTGCATCGAGTCGAAGACCGATGGGCAAGAACGCAGCTGGATTTCCGGTATTTGTGCCGTGCCGGAAAGGGGTAGGGCAAGCAAAAAAAGGATATAGTATGGCAATAGTCTTTTCATTGAGCATAATAACGCTTACGTTTGTTTTTTATTGTGATATGGATTAAGTAATGCAAAAAATGTGGATTCTGCTTTTGAGGGGTTTGTGGAGGGGTGATGTGGTCGGAGAGGGCACTTGTGGGGAGCCCTATGGCGGGTGTGTTCCCCATTGTAGGGTAGGGTTGAGGAAGGGGAGTGGCAGGAATGGGACGACGGGCGCACTGAGGGGTACAGTTGATGTATGTGGAAGGCGTTGTGGGTGAATGGAAAAGTCGATGAAATGAGATTTTTTTTGTTAAATAGTTTTGGCAGTTCGGAAAAAAGGTGTATCTTTGCTTTTTGGAAATTACTTCAAACAGCATACGATGGAACAGCATAGGACTATTGTCTTTGAAGAACATACGTTGCATTATCGCGATGAAGGAAGAGAGCATGAGCAGACACTGGTGCTGTTGCATGGCTATCTTCAGAATCTGGATATATGGAGTTCGTATGTGCTGTCGTATATGCGGACGATGCATGTGATTACTATTGACCTGCCGGGGCATGGCTACAGTGAATGTTTCGGCGAGGTGCATACGATGGATTTCATGGCCCGCGCGGTGAAGGCGGTATTGGACGATGCCGGCGTGGAGCAGTGTGTGATGGTGGGGCATTCGATGGGCGGCTATGTGGCGATGGCTTTCGCCGATTTGTTCCCCCATCGGCTGAGGGGTCTTGGATTGCTCCATTCGCATGCTATGGCTGACACCGAGGAGGCAATAGAACGCCGTATGAGCACTTGCGAGCAGGTGATGGCGAACCGCGCCAGTTATATTGTCGGGTTTATCCCGCCGCTGTTCTGCCCGGAGAACCGGGTGGCCCTGACGATGGAGATAAAGGATTTGCAGGACCAGTGCTTAGAGACAAAGGCTGAGAGCATTATTGCCGCCCAGCGGGGCATGGCCGCAAGGCCGTCGAGACTGAGGGTGCTGCAGCAGCTGGAGGTGCCGGTGTTGTTCGTGTTTGGCAAGAAGGACCCCAGGCTGCCGGTGGAGCTGGCCCTGTCGCAGGCTTTGGAGGCCCGCCATGCGGAGATTTTGGTGCTGGAGAATGTGGCCCACATGGGGCATATCGAGGAGCGCGACTATGTGCGCCCGCGGATACGGAATTTTGTCACGACATGTTATTTATAGTCTAAGACTACAGCCGAGCCGGAAGGTGGACTGTGGGCAGGGACTTTGACTGCGGGGTCGAGGATTCTCACTCCGAGTAGGTTCTTTGGTCGGCGATGCAGCCAGGTGGCGTGCGGAATGATTTAACATTTTCATATATTATTGAGAACCAGTTGGCTGCGGGCGAAAATGGCTGACGGGCGAAAAAATATTTTTGTGATTCAAAATAATGTCGTACATTTGTAAGTCGAAAAAAAATATTTGTTCAATACAAAACATTCAATATCATGAAAGTAAACGAAATTATGGCTAACCTGGAAGCCAAACATCCGGGTGAAAACGAGTACTTACAGGCTGTTCGCGAGGTCTTGGAGACCATCGAAGAGGAATACAACAAGCACCCCGAATTTGAGGCTGCCAAGATTGTCGAGCGTATTGTTGAGCCCGACCGTATCTTCACCTTCCGCGTGACCTGGGTTGACGACAAGGGTCAGGTTCAGACCAACCTCGGCTACCGTGTCCAGTTCAACGCCGCCCTCGGTGCTTACAAAGGCGGTCTCCGCTTCCACCCGAAAGTGAACGTTTCCATGCTGAAGTTCCTCGGTTTCGAGCAGATCTTCAAGAACAGCCTCACCAACCTGCCCCTCGGTGGTGGTAAGGGTGGTGCCGATTTCGACCCCGTTGGAAAGAGCGACGCTGAAATTATGCGTTTCTGCCAGGCCTTCATGTATGAGCTGTGGCGCAACATTGGTCCCGACCAGGACAGCCCCGCTGGTGACGTAGGCGTTGGCGGCCGCGAGATTGGCTACCTCTATGGTGCTTACAAGAAACTGGCTCGCGAGCACAGCACTGGCGCTCTGACCGGCAAGAGCTATGGTTGGGGTGGCTCTCTGATCCGTCCTGAGGCTACCGGTTTCGGTGCTATCTACTATGTCGAGCGCATGGTGAAAGAGAAGGGTGACACCCTGGAAGGCAAGCGCATCGCCCTCTCCGGCTTCGGTAACGTTGCTTGGGGTGCTGCCACCAAGGCTGTTGAGCTGGGTGCCAAGGTTGTCGCTATCAGCGGCCCCGACGGTGTCTGCGAGATTGAGAACGGCATCACCAAGGAGATGATTGACTATATGCTTGACATGCGTGCCAGCAACCGCAACAAGGTTGAGGATATGGCCACTAAGTTCCCCGGCCAGGCCAAGTTCACCGCCGGCAAGAAGGCTTGGATTGTGAAGTGCGACATCGCTATGCCCTGCGCTTTCCAGAACGAACTTGCTGAGGAAGATGCCAAGATGCTGCTCGCCAATGGCGTGAAGTATGTTGCCGAGGTTTCCAACATGGGTTGCCAGCCCGCCGCTATCGCTGCCATCCAGGCTGCCAAGGTTCCCTTCGGCCCCGGTAAGGCTGTCAACGCCGGTGGTGTTGCTACCTCTGGTCTCGAAATCTGCCAGAACGCTGGTCACATCAACTGGACCGCTCCCGAGGTTGACCAGAAACTCCACAAGATTATGAACGATATCTATGACATGTGCGTTGAGCACGGTCGCGAGGCCGACGGCCACATCAACTACGTGAAGGGCGCTAACATCGCCGGTTTCATGCGCGTTGCCAAGGCTATGGTTGCCCAGGGTATCATCTAATAATTTTGACCCGTCAATTTTTATTAATAAAGGGAAAGCCGTCCTGCGCAAGGGCGGCTTTTCTTCATTCAACTAATCACTAACAAATATGACAAAATTATTCAGACTGTTTATTTTTGTTGCAGTATGTGGCATAATGCTTTCGGGCTGCAGTGGCGAGCGCGTCGAGCCGTTGGGCTATCAAGGCAAGCCGCTCATCATCCTGGACACTGACCTGGGGTCCTCGACTGACGATCTTTTCGCCCTCCAGATGCTCTACCGCTACCAGGACCAGCAACGCTGCAAGCTGCTGGGTGTGGTGGTGGACCGCATGGGGAAAAATAATGCCGCCATTGCCGATGTGATGAATACCTACTATGGTCACCCTGACATCCCCATCGCGCTGGAGCGCGCAGGTGTGGAAAATCCCAAGGTGTGGATTGATTATTCCGGCCTTCCCGAATATCGCAACCCCGACGGAACGTATATGTTTGAGCGTGTTGTGTCAGACTACAGCGCGCTGCCCGATGGCTGGAAGCTCTATCGCCAGCTGCTTGCTGCCCAGCCGGACCATTCGGTAAGCATCGTCTCCTTGGGTTTCGTGACCTCATTGGCCCAGCTCCTCAAGTCCGAAGGCGACAACTTCTCTCCCCTCAACGGTGTCGAGCTGGTGAGGCGGAAGGTGCGGTGTGTCTACGTGATGGGAGGAGTGTTTGGCGAGTCGGTCGAGCCGGACTATAACTTCAACCAGGCCTATACTTTCAGCAGGGATTTCTTCAGGCTCTGGCCCACCGATGTCGACATCGTTTTTTCGCCGGGCGAGGTGGGCGACGGCATTGAATACGTTCCGGAGCAGGTGATTTCCGACATATCCTGGACGGATATTCACCCCATTAAGCAGGTCTATTTGAGGTGCGATTGCAATACGGGACAGAAGATGTGGGACCCCTTGGCTGTCATCAATGCTGTGTTGGGCAACAAACTGTTCACTCTATCTGAGCGGGGTACGGTGCAGTTCACCGCTGACGGTGAAACGCTTTTCACACCCAAAGAGAACGGCAACTGCCGCTATCAGATTCCGGGCGACAGCGTTTGGAACACATCCATGCTGTGGCGCATCCGCAAATCGACCATCCTCCAATAACCTTGAGCAGCTTCCCGCAGGGCTGCGGGACTACTCCTTGCCAAGACCGCACATCCGCTCGAACTCTCGGCGGAGTCCGCGGTCTTGTGTTGTTTGCTGTGCTACAAACTCGCCCCGGTTGGCTTCCACCAGCGCCCATCCTTGCGGGGTGAGAGCCATGTCCCACCCAATGTACGTCATGTCTGGCAGCCGGAGGGCCATGGATTCGGTGAGGCGGAGCAGGGCATCCCATTGCGGTATCTGCTCTCCTTGGAACGGGACGTGGCTGTCGGGGTGGGAGGGATGGCGCATGCCGTGCTCGTCGAAACCGTCGGTGAAGATGCGGCCCGTTGTGGTGTCGATGGAGGCGAAGAGTCCTCCTTGCGCCCCGTTGTCGACAAAACTGCCCTGTCTCCCGGTGCGGATAAAGGCGGTGAATTGGCTGACTTTCCCGCGCAGGTTGAAGGTGTTCATGCGGATGGTGTTCACAGAGTCGCTGTTCCAGCGTGCCAGACGCTCATCCTGCCTGATGCGTTCTTCCACCATCCAGCCTTGTGCCACTGCACCATTGCTCAGGACCGTCTGTTCCAGCTGGGCAATTAGCCCTTGTCCATCCTCGGCACTGATTAATTTCACGCCCCTCCCGCCGCATTGGTTGGTGGGTTTGGCCACCAGCTCGTGAACTCCAGCGGTTTGGCTGGCCACTGTCTTAATGTCGTGCGGGCTGCGGATGAGCCATACTCTCCGCCGGAAACAGTCGCCCCATAGCTTATAGGTTTCCCATTTGTTGCCCACAATTCGTTCTCCCCGGCGGCTGTTCACGCGGCGGCAAATCCTGTCGCGTACGCTGTCGGTCAGGTATTCCCTCCGCTCCGCATCGCTTTTCGAGGCGAAGCCATACAGGTCATACTCCTCATAGAATGTGCCATGAAGCAGTGTTTCGTGGCATTTGTCGACGTCGCCATTGGCCAGCTGCAAATAGTGGCGATACTTAGCGGGCAGCAGGGTCTTGTATAGTAGCAGGTATGGGTGCATCACTGTCAGGGGTTTTATTGATGCAAAGATACAACCTTTTCTTTAAATACAATTATTTTTAGTATCTTTGCCAGTGTTGGCATCGCTGACAATAGGTGTGTGACACTCTGTACTGTAGAGATTTAATATGAAAAGAATTGAAATAATCAACGGCCCCAATCTTAATCTCACCGGCATTCGGCAGCCCGAAATCTATGGCTCCACCACCATGGAGCAGTTGTTATCCCGCCTGCGTGAGCGGTTCCCGACAGCCCAGATTGGATACTATCAGAGCAATATTGAGGGCGAGCTTATCAACCGTATCCACGCCGTCGGTTTCGAGGCCGATGGCATTGTCCTCAATGCCGGGGGCTATAGCCATACCAGCGTGGCCCTCCATGATGCCGTGGCCGCCATCTCCACCCCCGTGGTCGAGGTGCACATCAGCAATATCTTTGCCCGCGAGGAATACCGCCGCCACTCCATGCTCAGCGATGTCTGCCGGGGAATGGTCTGCGGACTGGGACTTGAGGGCTACCGCTTTGCCGTCGAATCATTCTTGCTGGACTAAAAATAGGGTGTCGGCACCTTGGTTCAAGCCTGTTTCGTTTGTCGTGAACGGCTTATTGTCAGTAGAATACAAAAAGTGTCAAAAAAAACTTCAATTTTCGTGTAAGATTTGACACCTTTCTGCGACTACAGGGCATGAACACCGAAGCAAAGCAATTCCAAACAGACTATCTGCCCCTGCAGCCCGCCATGCAGCGCATGGCCGAAAGCCTCCTCGGCAACGAGCAGGATGCCGCCGATGTTGTGCAGGATTGTTTCGTTACGCTCTGGACCGACCGCCGGAAGCTTCGCAATGTCGAAAACCGCGAGGCATGGTGCATCATGCTTGTCAAGCGGCGTTGTGTCGATATGCTTCGCCGCCGCCGTCCCACGGTCGATATTGACACGGTCAATAACCTGGCCGACGAACCTGCCGAGGACGACACCCGACTCCGTTTAGCCCTTCAGTTGGTAGACCGTCTGCCCGAGCGTCAGGCCCGGGCAGTGAGGCTGCGCCATTTCGACGATGCCGACACCCAGACCATCGCCCGCACCATGCAAATCAACGAAGGCAATGTCTATACTATTCTTTCCCGCGCATACAAATCCCTAAAACAAATGATACTCGATTATGAAAAAGAATAACGACACCCCGACCCTTGAGCAGTTGCTCCAGTCCATCGAACACGCCGGTCGCGACCACCGCCGTCAGCAGCAGCTTGCTCAGATGATAGACCAGATGGCCGACGCCGAGCAGTCCCGCCGCCGCACTGTGCGTCTCTGGTCTGCACGCCTTGCTGTGGCGGCCTCCATCACCCTCTTTGTGGTGGTTCCTGTCTGGAAATGGATTGATTCATCCCAGCCCGCTGGCCCTCAATTGGCCGAGGCTTTCCCCCTTCGGCATGGTCGGCTGCCTGTCCCCCGTCCCGTTTCGCCCGTCTCTGCCAGTCCGGCACCAAACCGTGCGCTCCGCCCTGCGGCTCTTCAGCTCGCCTCTCTGTCGGACACTGCAGCACCTTCGGCTGACAACTCTGTTTCTCAGCCTGTTCCTTCTGCCGAGGTAGAGATTCTTGCTGTCGAGCCCATCCTGTTCAGCGAGGCCGACATTGCCGAGATAGCTCTTGCCGACCCCCTGCTCGGCATTGCTGATACCGCTGTTGAGACCTTCGTTTCCCAGCCCGTTCTGCCGCAGCCCGACCAGATGGCCGAGGTCCCAGCCGAACCCCGCCGCCAGTCCTTCTTCTCATTCCTCAATGCCGAGCCAAGCCTCATGGACGGCACCATGTTAGCATTCAGTATTCTGTAACATCATAAATCCCCTTTACCATCATGAAACGAATCGTCATCATCCTTGCATTGGCCCTCTTTGCCACCAGCCTCCATGCCCAAACCGACACTCTTCCCGACACCGCAGGCTGCGGTCAGGCCCCTCGACAATTCAGCATCAATCTGGGAGTTTCGGCCGGTGCCTCACTTTTCTTCCCGACCAACGACCAATCGCCCTACTACAGCCGCTATGGCTTCACCCTCCACATCCCCCTCGTCGCCCAGTGGCGGTTTGCACCACATTGGAGGCTCATCTATGGGCTGCGCTACGATTTCAGTTGGCTGCCGCTCTATTACAACGTTGAAAGCACTGCCGACCAAGGTCTCGCCTTCCGCTCAACACCCACCGTCGCCACCCACCACAACCATCTTTTCACCAGCCATGTGGGTATCCCTGTCGAAATAGAGTGGCGTCCCTGGACCTCCGACAAGAACATCCTTTCCCTCTCCGTCGACCTCTTTGCCGGCTATGCTGTCAACCAGTCCATCATCCTCAAAGAGCAGACTCCCTCCTCGGCTGGCGATGCCGTCTCCCGGCTCAAATCCCCGCTCCAACCCTGGAAAGTCGAGGTCGGCTTCAACGTATCCTCCTCCCTCATCGGCCTCATCCACGGCATCCGTCTCTTCACCAACCTCCTGCCCACCTACGTCGACCCCACCACAGGCAGTAAAATCTACTCCTCGGGCATCACCATGTATCTCTAAGTAACCCAGTATTATTAACCGCATAACAACAATCAGTCATGAAATCAAATCTCCTCCATTCCCATCGTCCCACCCTTTGTGCAGTCCTATTATTTGGCGTCCTGGTCCTCTTCGGGTCTCTCTCCCTCCATGCCCAGGACACCGTCAATCCCCTCCTCTCCACCACAGGCCCCAATGTCCTCGGTGCTGGCCATATCCAATGGAACAACGCCTTCCACTGGAATCACAGTCACTCACGCTCCATTGACGATAAGACAGAAATCTACAACGGCTTTGGCATCACCTCCGATTTCCGTTTTGGCATTGGCAACCGTGCCGAGCTCACCCTTGGGGTGGAGGCCTTCCATTACTCCTTCGAGAGCACATTATCCGGCATGGCCGGTATGAGCCTCGCCCCCGACAACTACAACATAGCTCCCTCCGTTGGGGCACGGCTGTTGCTCTTCGAAGGCTCCAGCTGGTTGCCCATGGTCACTTTCAACACCTCGCTTGCCATGGCCACGGTCAAGGGGCGCAGCTGGGCTCCCGACGAGACCCTCCTGCAACCTACCATAGGCCTCTCCTTCCGCAACCGCCTCGCCGACCGCTGGACACTCGACTACTCCTTGGGCTTCACTTGGAACCGCAACTATCCTACCCCCAATCTCCATCCCCTGCACGGCTCCCTCTTTGTCCATTGGCTTGCCACTGACAAGCTTCTGCTCGGCTTAGGCTTTGGCACCCGCACCGCCACCGAACCTTTTCGGGGCAGCTTCGAAGCCCGCTATCTTGCCAGCCGCAATCTCCAGCTCACCCTTCAGGCTGGTGCCAGTGGCGGCAGTGGTGGCGGCTCCTCCATTCAGGCCAACGCTCTCCTTGGTGTCAGCTGGATGATTAAATAGTGCCTCCTGTTTCGCCCCTTCTGGGCCGGCATCTGTCAATCCAGTCTTTCCTGGCTTCACCTTCCTTAACTTCTTCATGGGAATGAAGAAGTTTTTTGTTGTTTGAACTTTTATTCTTATCTTTGCATTTGCATTATTGGCGAGACTTATTCTCCGCCACGGCATTCAATTATTTGTTTTACAAATTCATAAACCGATGAAAACAAAACTATTCATTCTCTTTGCCTTGCTGACATTGGTCGGCTCACGTGCCAATGCCCAGTGGTTCGATTTGTCCAACAACCGCGGCCGTGTTTCTGTTGGTTTGCAGCTTGGTCAGGCTGGAACCAACACCGATTACGCGGGTTTCGGTGCCGGCGGCAGCCTGTCGATTATGGGCTTCTATTTCGATGCCCTGGTGTCGGGTCCTCAACATCAGAACGACAAGCACGTCGACAACATCCTCTGGCAGGACGACGAGGCGTTCACCATCTCCTTTGGCTATCAGATTCCCGTCCTCCCCTGGCTGCGAGTGGCTCCCATCATCGGCTATTGCCAGACCAACTATGGACTCACCGATGCCAGCACGGTGAACATCCACATCGATCGGGACGCACGCAGGGGCAGCATCTATCACGACTACTACCCCCAAAAGCGTTTCCATGAATTCAATTATGGTGGCGGTCTTTTCATCCAGCCGTTCAAGTTTGTCGAGATCTATGCTGTCGGCACCATCCGTGCCATCTATGGAGGCTTCAGCCTTTGCCTTGATCCCGATTCGGACAAGCTGTTCAAATGAGTGTCTTGATGATACATTTTTTAACGGCTCCGTCAATACTGACGGAGCCGCTTTTTATTTTCTTATGAGGCTGTCCAAAGGCCAGTTTTGGAACCACAGCTCACATGTGCCGGATGGGTTCTCTTCCAGCAGCACCCCGATGCTGCCGTTCTTCAGCCGCGTCAGCGACGAGTAGACCGAAGGTCCGTCAAACAGTAGCACGGGGTCTTGCCAAGTGTCACCCTCGTCATAGCTGACGAAGATGCTCACGTCGCGCCGCTCCATCGAGTTTGGCACACTGTGCAGCAGTATGTTCATGCTGTCGCCGCAGTCGGTGGCGGCCACCCGCAGCATGTCCCCGTTGCAGGCGTTGGTCTTCATGCACTCCCATCGTCCCTGAGTGTCCCAGTTCTCTCCGCCGTCGGATGAATGGTTGTAGCCCCGGGTACCGTTCTGGCGCACACTGATTAGCACCCGTCCGTCCACCAGCTCCATCAGCTTGGCCTCGTCCCCGCCGCTGTAGGCACGGTCCGACACCTGCCACGTGTGGCCGTCGTCATCGCTGTAGACCACAAAATTGTCCAGCGTATTGCTCTCACTGCGGCACATGGCTGCGGCAAACATGATGCGTCCGGCATGAGTTCCACGGGTCAGTCGCAAGCCGTTGCCCGACCCGAAAAACGACGCCCGGTAGTTGCGGCAGGTGCTGTTCACCGCCCGGCTTCCCCACAACTGGGCCGTTATATCTTCCGGCTCCGACCAGCTCTGCCCACCGTCCGTGCTGCGGCACACATAGCTCTTTATCGGGTCCGCCTCCGTCGAGGCGAACAGGCCGTTGCCGCCCACAAACACACACACCACATCGCCGTTGCGGCACACCACCAGCGCCGCGTCGCCGAAACCGTGTTTGCGTCCCGTGCCTTGGGCTATGGTGATCGGTTCGCTCCAGGTGCGACCGTTGTCCGTGCTGCGGCGCGACACGATGTCAATATCCTCGGGCAGGTCTGCCTCGTTGTATTTTCGGCGGTCGCAGGCCATCAGCAGCGTCCCGTCGGGCAGGGTGCAGATGGCGGGGATACGCCAGTTGCGGCTGCCATAGTCCCCTGGGCGGAACAGACACTGCTCGTAATATTCTATCGCCTCCTGTGCAGGAGGGTCGTCGGGAGTCTCCGGTGCGGGTTTCCCACAAGCCCACAGGGCTATCGGGAAAAACATGGTCAAAAATAACTGTTTCATTGGTCTATAATTTGAGGCAGTATTACACAATAATTGAAAGTTACATATCATCCATTGTCAACAATCCGGTGTGCAGCTCCATCCCGGCCAGCTCTTTGCAGTTTTTGCAAAGCACGTCAACCTTAGCCTTTAAAGAGGACTCGCTATAGCGCCGAGGATCCTTCTTCACCTCGTATATCTCTGCCCAATGGTCAATTTCGTTGACGGCTATAAGGTCGATTTCATTCTCACCTTTGCGGTCCCAGTATTTGCCTATTCGGGTGTATCGGCCAGTCTCGCGCAGTTTCTGTTCGAAATACCGCTCCAAAGCAAAGCCCGAAAAGGAGTCATAGTCACGTTCTATAATACGGGCCAGCTGAGAGAGCGCGCCATTCTCTACATAAGCCTGGTATTTGTAAAAAAATCGGAACCAGAGCACTAGAAAATTGTCGCGGAGGGTGTAGCGTGTCTTCTTGGAATTCTCTTGGGCAAAGATTGGCAGTCGCTTTTCGATAAGGCCATAGTACTTTTCGAGCCGTGCTATATAGCTCCCGATGTTATCCACCTGAAGTTGGTTCTCAATCTCGCCACGGGTCAGCATCCCGCCTGCAATGCTGGCAAGGATAGAGAAGTGAACAGCATAATCGGTGCCGAATTCCTCCACGAGGATATTTTTCCCTTCGTTGATAAATGGCGAATTGGTCTCGGTCAAGTAGCTGAGCATGCGTTTGCGGGTGGTGCAGCCGCTGTTCATCATCAAACTCACATACCAAGCCACTCCACCTGTTGTGGCAAACAGGGCCAGCAGGTCTTCCGCCTTGTAGTGAGGGTTGTTGTCGGCCAGTATCTCTTTCAGTACATCGGTCGAAAAAGGCTGAACCACAATGCTCTGGTCAGCACGTCCAAAAAGGGGCTCCCCGGCATCCTCAAAAATACGTCGCATCAACGAGAATATTGATCCGCTGACTATCAGGTTTATGTGGCAATTCCGTTTGTGGGTGTCCCATTCGCGCTGCACCTCACTGAAGATAGCCTGGTTGACTTTCTGAAAGTCTTGGAACTCGTCTATGATAAGTGTGAAAGGATGCTCTTCCGAGTAAGTCAGCAGGAATCTGAATAGGTCGGCAAAGCTTTTGGGGAATCCCACTGGTATATGTAGTTTCTCTTCCGCCTCCCGCACAAAATCCTGACAGAGCAAAGCTTCTGTTTTTCTTGCTACAAAGAAGTACAATATGGTGCTGTCATTGCAATGTCGCACCAATTCGGTTTTGCCAATGCGCCTCCTGCCCATCACTACGGTCATCCGTCCCTCAGTGCGGCTCTGGTCTGCGGCGCGGTTGAGCAGCTCCAGCTCCTTGTCGCGGTCATAAAATTTCATCTCTTCTTCTGTGTTGAATAGTATTTCAAAATACGGTATTTGAAAATACTATTTTTGTAATATGTTGTTTATTAATATTGTATTTCGATGTTCGGGTGTGGGGTCTCTCTGCAAATATAAGATTTTTTTCTAAAATGGCACTTTTTTGTAGTACAAAAAGAATGTCCCGGCACCTTGCCGTGGTGGCGTGTGTCGGGACATCCATTCTGGGCTGTCATCTGTGCCGGCTTTGTGTCGGCCGGCGCAGGGTGCTATTCCTCCTCTTCGGGGCGGAACCGTATCACGTCAATTAGGCGCACGCCGTCTAACCATACGGCTATGCAGCCCACCACGCCCTCGGCATCGCTCCAATCCTCAATAGGTTGCAGCGTGGTGTCGTTCACTATCTCAAAATACTCGGGTTCGAAACGCAGACGCTCGTCCAGTCCGTTCACCTCATGGAACGAACTCAGCGTGTCCATCACCCAGAGCTTCACGCTCTCCACGTCCTCATACTCCGACATCTCCACGGCCTGCAACAGCGTGGCATAGATGTTGGGGGCCACCTCGCGGGCCTCCTTCGAAAGGCGCATGTTGCGGCTGCTCAGGGCCAGGCCGTCGTCGGCACGCACAATGGGGCAGGGCACCAGCTCGATGGGGTACTTAATCTGCTCCAGCAAATTGCGTATGATGGCTATCTGCTGGAAATCCTTCTCGCCGAAATAGGCGCGTGTGGGCTGCGCCAAATCGAACAGGCGGCGCACCACCACCGCCACTCCGCTGAAGTGGCCGGGACGGCGCGGACCCTCCATCACCTCCTCGATAGGACCAAAGTGGTAGACCGTCGTCACGGGTTCGGGATACATCTCCTCCACCGTGGGTACAAAGGCGATGTCGGCTCCGGCCTGCGACAGCAGCTCGCAGTCGGCCTCCACCGTGCGGGGATATTTGGCCAAGTCCTCCTTATTGTTGAACTGTATGGGGTTGACAAACACACTCACCACCACCACGTCGTTCTCCGCGCGCGCCCGTCGCACCAGCGACAGATGGCCCTCGTGCAGAGCCCCCATGGTAGGCACCAGTCCTATGCTTTTGTGTTCTTCCTTAGCTTGGTTGATGGCTGCGGTCAGTGCAGCTGTAGTTTTTATGATGTTCATGATTGTTATTGTTTGTTGTCGTCTGTGATTTCCTCATAGGGGGTGAACCCCTCGTCGTCGGTGTCGGTGTGGTCGTCGCGCTGCGGCGAGTCCGACGGGTGGTACTTCGGCCGCCGCTCCAATCGGTTGGGGATTTCCAGCAGGTAGTTGATGCCCGTCAGCAGCAGGCTGAAAAGCAGGGCGTCCCAAAAACCGTTGACATGGAACTGGCGCACCATGCCCGAAGCCATCAGGATAATGACCGCATTGATGACCAGCAAAAACAGGCCCATGCTCACCACCGTGAACGGAAGCGTAAGCACGATGAGTATGGGGCGGATAAAGTTATTGAGCAACGCGATGACAGCTGCCGTCGCGATGGCAGCCCACACCGTGTCCACATGCACACCCGGAAGCAGGTAGGCAGCCAGCACCGTGGCCAGTGCCATCACCACCACCTGGGTCAGGAAACCCAGCGGTCCGCTGTAAAGGTGAGGGTCGTTGCCGAGAGTTATTTTCATCATTCGTAGTTTATAATTGTCGATTGGAACCTTGTGCGAAAGGCAGGTTTGCGCATCCGCGCGACTGCCCCTCCGCGCAATGGCATGTTCATATTGTCACAAATCCTCCAGCATCCTGTCGCCTTCGGGGGTGCCCTTGCCGCGCCGCATAATCTCAATGTCGCCTCCGGCGCAGTTCAGCACCGTGCTGGGCACGTCCTCGCCCAGGCCGCCGTCCACCACCAGGTCCACGTTGTGGCCCCACGTCTCATGGATCAGCTCCGGGTCGGTGAGATATTCCGTATCCACCTCCTCGCCCACACGGCGCACCGAGGTGCCTATCAGCGGGCTGCCCACAGCCTCCACCACAGCACGCAGGATGCTGTTGTCCGGCACGCGCACCCCAATCGTCTTGTTGGGATTCAGATAATTGCGTGGCACATTGTTGTTGGCGTCCATGATGAATGTGTACGGTCCTGGTAGACAGCCTTTCAGCAGGCCGAACAGCTCCTTGTCCATCGGCCTCACATACTCCGATGCCATGCTCAGCGAGCTGCACAGCATACTGTACTTCGCCTTCTTCAGCGTGAAGCCTTTCAACTGCGCGATGGCCTCCACCGACCGTTTGAACTCCATGCTGCACGCAAAGGCATACAGCGTATCGGTGGGCAGCACCACAATGCCGCCCTGCTGCAACAGGTCTGCAACCCGCCGCACCTCCCGTTGGTTGGGATTGTCAGTATAGATTCTTGTAATCATTTGAGCGTGCAAAATTACAAACTTTTTTGTATATGGCAATATTTTATTTATACTAAAGCCCCTTTTTCCACGTTTTAGTACCCCTATGAAGAAAATAATTGCATCCCTCCTGCTCCTTTCCGCCTTCCAGGCCGTGAGCGTGGTTCGCGCTCAGGACGTGAAGTTTAAAACATATTTTGCCGATGCCACCCTCCGTGTCGACTACCTCCGGGTGGGCAACCGCGTCCACGACACCCTTCATGTGCGCCGGGTCGAGCGTATTCCCGTCTGGGCCGGTTCGCTCACCCAACTTCTCGACCCCTTCGACAATGGCAGCTACCGTGTCGTGGTGCTCGACCCCGCCACCGGGCGCGAACTCTACAGCTGGGGCTACAACACCCTCTTCCGCGAATACTGCGACACCCCGCAGGGCGCCGACAGCATTGCCGCCTTCCAGGAGGTGGTGCGGCTTCCCTGGCCCCTCAAGCCCGTCGACATCTGCTTCCAGCAGCGCGGTGACGACCGGCTTATGCACACCCAGTTCCGCTACCGCTTCGACCCCGACTCGGCCCTCGGCCAACTCCGCAGGCAGTCGACCCTGCGGGTTGACCCTGCCCCCCTCCGGCTGCACTATAAAGGCGACCCCCACAAGAAAATCGATGTCGTCATCGTCCCCGAAGGCTATGGCCCCGCCGACAGCCTCAAGATGGCGCGCGACCTCCGCTCCTTCTGCGACTACCTCCTGGGCCAAGAGCCTTTCCGCAGCCGCGCGGCCGACTTCAACGTGTGGGGCGTGCCACTCACCGGCCAGTCCACTGGCATCACCGACCCCGCCAAGGGCATCCGCGTCAACAGCCTGGTGGGCTCGAGCTACAACACCTTCGGCGCCGACCGCTATCTGATGACCGTGCAACTCTTCCGTCTTCACGACGCCATCGGCTCAACCCCCTTCGACCACATCATTATCATGGCCAACAGCACCACCTACGGTGGCGGGGCCATCTATAACTTCTACGCCATGAGTTCCCTCAACGAAATGGCCTACATGGTGCTGCCCCACGAGCTGGGACACTCCATCGGCGGCCTTGCTGACGAGTACGTCGACGAGGACCTCAGCTATGGCGACATGCACCAGCCCCACCTCGAACCTGTCGAACCCAACATCACCACCCTCGTCGACTTTCCCTCCAAGTGGCAGTCCATGCTTCCCGCCGGCACCCCCGTGCCCACCCCGGCGGACACCACCGTGTCCCGCCGCCAGAACGGCCCCCTCGGTGTCTACGAAGGCGCGGGCTACCACGCCAAAGGCATCTACCGCCCCGCCATGCACTGCATGATGCGCGACTACGCCCCGTTCTGCCCGGTCTGCAGCCGCCGCCTCAACGAGGTCTTCGACCTCTACGTCCGGTAGTCTCGCCGCCGCGGAGGTGGTTTCCGCCCTTCTTTCGCTCGTTCTACGCCATTTCTGCCACATTTAGACCCCATTTCGCCGGTCCGCCCCGAACATTTTGCTGCCCCGGTGGCGGTGTTTGGCGGTCTGTCGAGCGGACTTGGTGGCGGCCGGCAGCAGATGGGGTGCGGGCGGGCAAGGGTGGGAGATGTGGCATTCTTCCCCGTCACCGTTGTGGAGGGGCGGCGGCGGAGGCCGGCGGGACACAGGGAGCAGGTGCCGACCCGAAGAAAAAAAAGGTGCTTACAATAATAATCGCAGTCGTTTTGCGTTAATGGTTCTATATGCTTAGAAGGGTATTGTATATCGTGCTGATTACGGTGCTGTTGGTGCCGGGTATGCTTGCGTCGTGCGGCAAGGAGGAGTCTTATGCCTCCGGGCTGGACGGGCTGGAGTTCTCGTGCGACACGATGGCCTTCGACACGGTGTTTACCCAGATGGGCACCACCACACGGCAGTTCAAGGTGTATAACCGCGGCGCGGAGGATGTGAGACTGGAGGGGGTGACCTTGGCCGGGGGCTATGGCTCGCGGTTCCGCCTGAATGTGGACGGCGACACGGCCATGGTGGCCCGCGATGTGGCAATTGCGGCGGGCGACAGCATCTTTGTCTTTGTGCGTGCCAACATCAAGCCGAACCTGACTACCGAGCCTTTCTTGATTGAGGATGCCGTGCTGTTCCGCACCGATAAGCATGAGCGGCGGCTGCCGCTGACGGCATACGGGCGCAACGCGGTGTACCATGTGCCGACGGACACGATACACTATGCCGACGGCACGCCTTTGATAGATTCCACCTTTGGCAAACCTTATGCCTACAGTGTGATTGACTGTGAGAACTGGCGGCACGATTTGCCCCATGTCATTGTGGGTTATGCGGTGGTGGACTCGCGCCACACGCTGCGGTTGGAGGCGGGCGATGAGCTCTATTTCCACAATGACGCGGTGTTGTGGGTGTATGACAGTGCGACGCTCGAGGTGAGGGGGTCGGCCGAGAGGCCGGTGCTGTTTACCTCGGTGCGGCAGGACGGGCGCTACAAGACGCTGCCTGGACAGTGGGGATATGTGTGGCTGTCGGTGGGGAGCAAGGATAACGTGATGGACTATGCGCGGATTGAGAACGCATTTATAGGCATCAGGATGGACAGTTGCGCCAGCAGCCAGCCCACGCTCAGGGTGTCGAACACACAGGTGGCCAACCATGTGCTGGCGGGACTGCTGTGCCAGACGGCCACGGTGGTGGGGGACAATTTGCTGGTGGCCAACTGTGGGTCGGCCACGGTGGCTATGCGCTATGGCGGCGACTATCGCTTTGACCACTGCACGTTTGCCGACTATTGGCGGCTGGGTACCCGGACATTCGGAAGTCTCTTCATCACCAATGCGTTGGACTATGGGGGGGTGCGCTATGTGTGGCCGATGCAGGTGCAGCTGAAGGATTGCATTGTGTATGGCAGCAGGGCGGAGGGCGAGATGTATGTGGATTTGGATCCCAATGTGGCGACTTCGCTGCAGGTGGAGCACTGCCTGGTACGCGGAGGGGAGTGGGACGAGGACCCCAAGTTTGTCGACCCGCAGGAGGGCGACTACCATCTGGAGGAGGACTCGCCCGCATGGGGCATAGGCTATACCTACCCGGACGGCAAGCGTGTGGGAGGACGGTGACTGTGTATTGAGGAATGGTTTGAAAGAAGCTTTGGAAAGTAAAGAAAGAACATGTACGAATATATATCAGGAAAACTGGCAACTGTGACCCCCGCCTCGGCGGTGATAGACTGCGGAGGGGTGGGCTACATGCTCGAAATCACGTTGGGTACATTCAGTGCCATCCAGACCCTCGGCGAGGTGCG
>OCTW011442235.1_pt1 | contig 22159 bp, 18 predicted proteins | sample 1539671 | NCBI WGS metagenome assembly OCTW01 (sample SAMN02144230, study PRJEB22623) | gut metagenome | biome: sheep rumen | host: Ovis aries | place: New Zealand
TTCCTTGATCTTGGTTGGCCCATGGGTCGCCTTCATCCGTTTCTTCCGTTCCCTCAACCGCTTAGAGAAGAAGCTCAACGAAGAGATGGACATGCCACTTCTTGAAAACAAAGAAGAAAAGGCTGAAGAAGTCGCCGAACCAGTCGAAGAAAAACCAGTCGAAGAAAAGCCAGCCGAGGAAAAACCAGCTGAAGAGAATCAACCAGTCGAAGAGAAGCCGGTTGAAGAAGAACCGGTCGAAGGCGAAGACAAAGAACCAGAAGTCATCGATGTCCTTCCACCAGAAAAACGTAAATATCGCGTCCGTATGGCGGGCAACAAAAAAGTCATCCGCTACTTCGAGACCAAGGAAGAGGCGATCGCCTACGCAAAAGGCGTTGCCAAAGCCCGTCACGTCAACGTCATCGTTAAGCATTGAGTCCACACCAACAAACGTCTCTAGCTCGTCTAGAGGCGTTTTTTTGGACATTGAAACATCTAGTCGATGCTTTTATAATCTTAAGGCTCGAAAGAGCCCTGCATCCTTAGTTCAATGGTAGAACTCTAGCTTCCCAAGCTGGCCACACGGGTTCGATTCCCGCAGGATGCTCCAATTAGAAAGCAAGAACCATTCATTGGTTCTTTTTGTTTCATAGCAGAGAATTTGATAGAGAAATATCAGACACCTTCACTTTGTAAAAAGTGCCAATCAGGACTAGAATCATTGCAAGGAGTTTTTTCTATGAAAAACGATTTTAAAGAAATCATTATCAAAGACAACTTTTACCAATCCTCATCCTTTTTCCCCATGCCGTTATGCTTAATCGGCACCTTGAATGAAGACAAGAGTCTCACAAGCTTTGGCTCCTATTCCTTGGTCTTCCCTTATTACATCGCTGGCAAAGACTTCTACGCGATGGTTTTGGAGTGCCGTAACACCTCCAATACCGCGAAAGGCTTGCTCCGTCATAAGAAATGCGCGATCAACTTCATCCCTTACACTAGGCGAGGATTCAAGCAATGCGTTGATAACGGCTTCCCTGGCGATACCCCAGAAGAGAAGATGAAGCAGTTCATGTTCACGCCAATCGATGGCAAATCCAAAGCCTTGGATCCAAATGGCGATTATCCAAAGATCTTAGACGAAGCGCTGCAGGTCTTTGAATGCACTTGGGTCGATAGCCTAGAAGAAGCGGGAGGGGACAAAGTCCAGGAAGAATACAATGGCCCTTACCATAACTTCAACGGCATCACCTCGAAATACGGCGCCCATTTCATCCTCAAGGTCGATCATATTCTCTTAAAAGAGAAATACTACGACGCGTTAGTCAATGGCTCTAACCGCAGCAATTTCTGCCCGCTTCCTACCAATTGGGGCTATCGCGATTCCAAGGATTTCTGGTGCTCTCCATTTAATAAGCCTAGAGCAGAAGGCATCCCGAACCGTCAAATCGATTTATCTTCGCTCCGTTATGCGGCGACTAGACTCAACACCGACGTCGAGTTCACTGACGATGCCTTAAAAACCATCGTCAAAGTCCCAAGGCCATTCTTGAAACTCGTCTTGCAGGGCTGCGTCAAATGGGCGGATGAGAATCATGTCAAAGTCATCACCGAAAAAGAAATGAAAATCATCTCCGATAAGCGCGCCGCCGAAAAGAAAAAGAAATAAGCAAATCGCCATCACATCAAAACGATGCCTTTTTGTATACCTTTTTGTGATTTTGATATAAAGTATTGATAAAGAAACAAATAGGAGGTCGTTTTATGGGCGAAACATATGAAGATGATGATATCATCACTTTGAATTCGGCTAACGGGGAGGAAATCGATTTTGTTCAGATCGCTGGCATTCAATTAGACAGCGGTTTCTATGCAATTCTACAACCGGTGGAATTGCTTGAAGGAATGGATGATGACGAGGCTTTGGTCTTCAAAGTCACACGTTCTCCAGAAGGCGAAGATAACTTCCAAATCGAATTGGACGACGCGGTCATCGATGCGGTCTTCAAAGAATATAACCGACTCCTTGATTTAGAGACGGGCAAAGAATAATCAAACCCTAAACTTAGGCGCGGCAGGTAGTCGCGTCTTTTCTTTATTACGGGTAAAATAACCGATGAACGAAGAATAGACCGCAGAGGGGACAAAATGAAACGCATCAGAATCACAGTTATGAAAATCACAACCTATCCTGATTTGATAAAGCGTTATGAGAACCCTATTGAGCATGCCTGCTTACTAAAAGTAGGGGATAGTTTCATCGCCGAAGGCAATCAAAAACCTGAAGGTTTATGCGAAAGCGCGTGGGGCGTGATGTTTCCTTTTGTTGATGAACTAGCAAAAGGCGGCGGCGATTTCTTCGATGGCTGGATGAAAAACAAACATAGCGCGATGGTTTCTTGCAACGACGGCTTCCGCCCCGTCACGTTTTATCTTGAAGCCTTAGATGAGGAGGCCTTATGAGTGAGATCTATCTAGGCTGTCATGTTGGCATGACCGCGCCGGATTACTATCTAGGGAGCGTCAAAGAGGCGTTATCTTATGGCGCGAACACATTTATGTTCTATACCGGCGCCCCGCAGAACTCGGTGAGAAAGCCTTTAGACCAGTTAAAGATTGAAGAAGGCAGAGCGTTAATTAAAGCCAGCGGGATTGATGAGAATAAGATCGTTGTCCACGCACCTTATATCATCAATGGAGCGAATTCCTTAAAGATTGACATCAAAGATTTGGCCACCCAATTGATCCGCTTAGAAATCGAGCGCACGGCTGGATTTGGGGCCAAAATCTTAGTCCTTCATCCAGGCGCTCATGTCGGGGCTGGAGAGGAAGCAGGAATCGCTTCGCTCGTCGATTGCCTGAACGAAGTGTTTGAGACCAATACTAGCGATGTTCGGGTCGCGTTAGAGACGATGGCGGGCAAAGGAAGCGAAATTGGACGGACTTTTGCAGAGATTTCTCAAATAATCAAAGGCTGCAAATATCCAGAAAGACTCGGTGTGTGCCTAGACACCTGCCATATTTCCGATGCTGGATATGATGTAAACGACATCGATGGAGTGCTCCAAGAATTCGACGCGATCATTGGACTAGAGAGACTTCTAGCGATTCATATCAATGACTCCAAGAATCCTGCAGGCGCAAGAAAAGACCGTCATGAGAATTTAGGGTATGGGTGCATTGGCTTCGATGCCTTGAACCGTTTCGTTCATCACCCAAAGCTTGTGGGAATCCCTATGATTCTTGAGACCCCTTATGTTGAGGATAAACCACCTTATAAGCAAGAGATTGCGATGCTCCGCAGCTCATGCTTTGAGGACTGGAGACGATAGCCCAATCATCGGCAAACCTTGTATAATGAAAACCGCCAACAGAGTCAAACGCTGTTGACGTTTTTCGTGAAGAGACTATGGATTACACAATCGGCGCGCATGCGACTTACAAAACGTTGCTGAAAATGACGATCTTCCCCATCGGGTTGATGGTTTTCATTTCTCTTTACGCCAGTGTCGATGGGATTTTTGTCGCAAACTTCTGTGGGGCGAGTGCCTTCGCGGGTATGAACTTGATTTGGCCTTTCGTAGGTATGGTCGGTTCCTTTGGGTTTATGGTAGGGGCAGGCGGTACCGCGCTTTGTTCCAAACTCATGGGCGAGAAAAACGGAGAGGAAGCCAACTCCATCTTCACCTTGCTTGTTGTAACGACGGTTACGCTTGGAACCGTGCTTTCTTTGGCTGGAGTTTTCTTGGTTGAACCTCTGGCTAGAGCGATGGCCTCGATCTCTAAAAACACGACAGAAGAAATGATCCAAGAGGCTGTTGTTTATGGCCGTATTTTGATGGCAGGGCAGCCTTTGGCCATGCTTCAATACATCTCTCATCCGTTCCTTTCCGCGGCTGGGAAAACGCGCCTTGCATTCTTCTCCACTTTGATTGGTGGATTGACCAACCTCGCTTTGGATGCCTTGCTTATGGCCGCTTTTAAACTTGGTGTCGCTGGCGCGGCCATTGGAACCATCGGGGGTTATGTAGCCTCGATTATCATCCCAGCGATTGGCTTTGCTTCTAAAAAGGATTGGCAATTGCATCTAGGCAAAATCGTGTGGAGACCCAAGGCCATTGGCCGCACTTTATATAACGGGATGAGCGAATTCATAACCAATGTGTCGGCGTCTGTTGTCGCGGTGTTCTACAATTTCCAATTACTCAAACATTATGGACAGGATGGTGTTTCTGCCTATGGCGTCATCATGTATGTCTCTTTCTTATTCGCTGCCGTTTTCATCGGCTATTCGATGGGTGTTGGCCCGATGGTGTCTTATCAGTACGGGGCGAAGAACACGAAGGAACTTTCCAATATCTTTAAGAAGAGTTTGGTCATCATCGGGGTCATCGGGGTGGTAATGTTCGGTCTTTCCGTTGCACTCGCTAACCCGTTAAGCTTCATTTTCTCCAGTGGAGTCGCATCTTTGAAGGAATTATCCGCGACCGGTCTTCGTATCTTTTCGGTTGCCTTCTTGATGTGTGGCTTTTCCATCTTTGCTTCCGCTTTCTTCACCTCTTTGAACAACGGTTTGATTTCTGGAATCATCTCCATTTTACGTACCCTTGTTTTCCAAATCGGCTTTGTTTTGCTGTTCCCTTTGTTTTTTGGGCCCGTGGGAATCTGGTGGTCCATCGTCGGTGGCGAGGCTGTTTCGCTTATCTTATCTATCATCTTTTTGATAACAAAACGTAAAAAATATGGGTATTGAAGCCTTTTTCTGAAAATCAATGCTTTAAATTTATGAAAATCGGTTACAATAGCGGTGGAGTAAAAAACAAAAAGAATGAAACCTATCTTTGTATCTGGTCTTGTCAACGTTGAGACCTCTTTGGAAGTAGATCACTTTCCTGTCGAATACAACCCAGTCGAATATCCTTTCTTTGGCATTACCACCAACGTATCAGGCGTTGGCTTGAATATCGCCAAAGCTTTGAAGACGCTTGGAACAAACGGCGATCTCGCCACCATCATCGGCGATGATCTTAACGGCGCCATCATTCAACGTTTCTTCAAACAAGAAGGACTCAAGTTGGATCATGCTCTCGTTAGCAAAGATTTCCCGACTTCGGAAAGCGTCATCGTCGTTGATAAAACCGGAAAGCGCAAAATCTACTGCGATCTTAAGAGACTTCAAGATATCAATGACTTCCCTGGATTGGATGTTGATTTCGGCAATTATGGCATCGCGGTTTTAACAAACATCAACTTTAACCGTGGCCTTTTCCATAAAGCCAAAGAAAAAGGCTGCCTTATCGCCACCGACGTTCAGGTCTTGTTTGGCATCAACGATGACTTCAACCAAGAGTTCATGGAGAACGCGGACATCCTATTTATGTCCAACGAGGCGTTTGCGGGACACGAAGGAACCTTCCTCAAATCCGTTTATGACCGTTTCCATAACTCCATCATCGTTTGCGGTTGCGGCGATAACGGTGCTCTCTGCTACCTTGGTGAAAAAGATGAGTACTATTTCGAATCCTCCGTCGCTCCAAACGGCATCGCTAGCACGGTCGGTGCGGGTGATGCGTTATTCAGTGCCTTCTTGCATTTCTACAACCAAGGATGCAATATCCCCGATTGCTTGAAGTTAGCGGTCACCTTCGCCGGTATCAAAGTCGGTGTGGAAGGCGAGCATGAAGGCTTCGTCAGCGAGGAAGAACTTCGTAAGCACGTGCAGCTCTGAGAGCTACTTACCTAACCAAGGCCTTCGGGCCTTTTTTCTTTCCAAAACAAAAAGAACTGCGTTTTGCAGGAAAAAAACGGTTTTCTTTCGACTTATTAGAAACAAACGTCTAGGTGACGGGTAAGGCGAATTAAGATCATGACGCCTTTGTTGCGCATCAAGAAAAGGAAGATGATATAACCAATCGTAACCGCGATCAGTTCACCCAAAGCAACAAAGCCCATGCAGGTGAAGATAGATAGATTGTCGTTATGGAAGAACCAGGTAATCTTGGCCCCAACAACGAGTCCGTTCGTTAAAACTGGATAAAGGCAGGCAATGCAAAGATAAGGGGCACACCAAGCTTCGAGTAAACAGGCGATTAAGGTGGCTAAAGTTCCAAGAAGCATGTCTATCGGAAAGGACTGTCCTATGGCTAATCCGGTGACGTTGGTAAGGAAGCATCCTAGAGTCAATCCGATGGAAAGACGAGGCTTGAAAAAAGCAAGCAACACCATGATTTCAGAGATGCGACATTGGATGGGCCAAACTGCGAGATGGCAGGGACTAAGATGCAAAGCAAGGACAAGCCATAATAAAGACCGGCGACAATGCCGTTTTGGACGATGCTATAGACCCTACTATCTCTTTGCTGCTTATCCATAGAAGTGTCATTATAAACGTTATCGCTTTTATGCTGCGTTTTTCCTTTAGGAAAGCACTTCCTTTGACATTTTTCTGGAAAATTATAAATTTTCCTTTGCTTTCGCCTGTGGATGGTTAGAATACCACTTGCGCTGTTTGATCTGATTATGGAAAACGAAGTTTATTACCTAGGAATTGATGTTGGCTCCACGACCGTGAAAACCGTGGTGCTCAACGAGAAACTGGAATGTGTCTATAACAAATATAGCCGTCACTTTTCTAAAACCAAAGAGACTGCTTTGGAAGAATTAAACGAAGCATTTGAGCTTCTTGGTGACGTGAAAGTGAAAGCCTATCTCACCGGCAGCGCGGGGATGGGATTAAGCGAAAGAAGCGGTGTGAGCTTCGTGCAGGAAGTGCAAAGCTCTTATGAAGGCATCCAGGTATTTTATCCTCAAACGGACTGCTGCATCGAATTGGGTGGCGAAGACGCGAAAATCATTTTCATCACCGGTGGTTTAGAACAAAGAATGAACGGCAGTTGCGCCGGCGGGACGGGGGCTTTCATCGATCAGATGGCGACCCTTTTGAATGTCTCTGTCTGGGAATTAGACGGCATGGCCGAAAAGGCGACCCAATCTTATCCGATTGCTTCTCGCTGCGGCGTCTTTGCCAAAAGTGATATCCAAGCATTGCTCAATCAAGGCGCGACCAAAGAAGACATCGCATTATCGATCTTCTACGCTGTCGCAGATCAAACCATCGCCGGGTTAGCCCAAGGCCGCGATATCGAAGGCAACATCCTTTTCTTAGGCGGACCTCTTTCCTTCATGAAGCAGCTTCGCCTTGCGTTTGCTTCTCGCTTGCACCTCAAAGATGAGCAGATGCTCGCCCCAGAAGACGCGTCGATTTTTGTCGCGAAAGGAGCGGCTGTTTTTGCGAAAAAGTCTGCAGAAACCACTTCTTTATCAGAGTTGATTCATAAAATATCTTCGGCTAAAGTAGGCGGAGATATCTTAACAGGAGATGCGCTTTTTAAAGACGAAGACGACTATCAAGCGTTTTTAAAACGTCATGAGGACTTCGATATCGTCTATGCGACGCTAGAAGATTATTCTGGCAAGGCGTATCTAGGCGTGGACGCTGGATCGACCACCACGAAAGTCGTGCTTTTAGGTGAGAGTAACCAGATTTTGTTCTCCTCTTATTCTTCCAACAAAGGCTTGCCGATGGAAAATGTCATCGAGCAACTCAAATACATCTACCAATACAAACGCAAAGACTGCCAAATCGTCTCCAGTGCGGTCACCGGTTATGGCGAAGAGCTTTTAAAGAACGCCCTCGGCATTTCTTATGGTCTAGTTGAGACCGTCGCCCATTTTAAAGCTGCACGTTACTACTGCCCCGATGTCAATTTCGTTTTGGATATCGGAGGGCAGGATATTAAATGCTTCAAAATCCGCGGTGGGGCCATCGATTCCATCATGTTGAATGAAGCGTGTTCTTCGGGCTGTGGATCCTTCCTTCAAACATTTGCGGAATCGCTTGGCTATGGCATTGAAGAATTCTCCAAACTTGGCTATTACGCAGACCATCCTGTTGAACTTGGCTCACGTTGCACGGTATTCATGAACTCCTCGGTCAAGCAAGCCCAAAGAGAAGGGGCAAGCGTCGGAGATATTTCGGCTGGGCTTTCTCGCTCGGTCGTGAAAAACGCGCTTTATAAAGTCATCCGCGTTAGAAATGCCGAAGAACTTGGAAAGAAGATCGTCGTCCAAGGCGGCACCTTCCTTAATAATGCCGTATTGCGCAGTTTTGAGATGGAAATCGGACGAGAAGTCATCCGCCCATCTATCGCTGGACTGATGGGTGCGTTCGGCGCGGCATTATACGCGAAAGAGCAGCCAGAAAGCATGACGCTTCTTGGTCCAAGCGAAGTGAAGACATTCTCCTATGAGCAGACTCACATGATTTGCAAAGGTTGCACCGCCCATTGCTCTTTGGCCATTTTGAAATTCTCAAACGGGAAACGTTTCATCTCTGGCAATAAGTGCGATAAGCCTGAAGGCAAAAAGACGGGGAGTGACGAATACGACATTGAAGCCTATAAACGGAAACGTCTTCTTCAACTTGTCAGTGCGAAAGGCCACCGCGGTGTGGTCGGATTGCCTCTTGCGTTGATCATGCATGAACAGCTCCCGTTATGGGATACCTTCTTCAAGGAACTTGGATTTGAGACCGTCATCTCTCCGTACTCAACACGTCAGTTATATTTACAAGGGCAACATACAATCCCAAGCGATACGGCTTGCTATCCCGCTAAGCTTTTTCATGGACACGTGGATTACCTTTTGCAAAAAGGAGTGGATTTCATCTTCTATCCTTCCGAGTCCTATAACGTCGATGAGCATCGTGGCGATAACCACTTCAATTGCCCGGTTGTGGCCTATTATGGTGAGTTGCTCTGTCATAACGATAAGCGACTCAACACAGAAAATTTCCGCGACCCTTTCTTAGAACTAGAATCCATCAAAGATTCAGTGAAGTCTCTTTATGGTTGCCTAAAAGACAAAGGAGTAACCAAAAAAGAGATTCAAAGCGCGTTAGCAAAGGGTGTTGAAGCCCTGCATCAATATCGAGCCGATGTGAAGGCAAAAGGCCTTTCCATCATTGAAGAAGCGCGTAAACAAGGCAAAACCATCGTTGTTTTGGCCGGACGCCCTTATCATAATGACCCCGAAGTCAACCATGGCATCGACAAACTTCTCGATGGCATGAATGTCGCGGTGTTAAGTGAAGATGCCGTACCGGTCGAAGAAGCAAAGACTCGCACCAAAGTGCTCAACCAATGGACTTATCACGCTCGTCTATATGATGCTGCCTCCTATGTCAGCAAGCAAAACGACATGGAACTTGTTCAACTCGTGTCTTTTGGATGCGGGGTTGATGCGGTCACCACCGATGAGACAAGGCGCATCTTGGAAGAGCGAGGAAAACTCTATACCCAAATCAAAATCGATGAGATCAATAATCTCGGGGCGGTGAAGATCCGTCTGCGTTCTTTATTAGCCGCGGTTGAAGAAAGGAGGAAAGCATGAGCGAGCAAAAGAGATTTTTCGATAAGCTAGCGAAAGAAGGCTATACCGTTCTTGTTCCGGATATGTGCCCGATTCATTTCGATTTGCTGAGCCATTATCTCTCTCAAACCGGCATGAAGCTCGTGGTTATCACTCCTACTGGCCGCGAAGCCAAAGACCAAGGCCTCAACGCGATTCATAATGATGCCTGCTATCCGGTCATCATCATCGCCGGCGCTTTTATCCAAGAGCTTCGATCGGGCAAATACGATTTGAACAAAACCGCGGTCATGATCTCTCAAACCGGCGGAGGATGCCGCGCTTCCAACTACCTTTCGATGTTCAAGAAAGCGTTCGCCAAAGAATTCCCCAATGTCCCCGTTTTATCCTTGAACTTCTCGGGCTTAGAAAAGGAACACTCACTGCCTTTATCCATTCCAAGAGCGCTCAATCTTTATTTCGGCGTGATCTATGGAGACTTCTTGATGAACCTCTCCAATCAAGCTTATGCCTATTATCCAAAAGAAGAAATCGACGCTTGCTTAAAAGAGTGCTTAACCTATTTGAAAGCCAGGATTGGTCATCCAAAATTTTTCCAAAAGAGGCGGGTTTTGCGGTACTTATTGGAAAAATTCAAGCCATTTCAACCGTGCGGAGAACGCAAACCTCGCGTTGGCGTAGTAGGGGAAATCTATGTCAAATACAGCCCCTATGCGAACAATCATCTCGGCGATTTCTTGCTGAAAGAAGGCTGCGAGCCCGTCTTCCCATCGCTGAATGAATTCGTGTTGTATTGCCTCTATAACTATTTCGTCGACCATGACTATTATGGCCGCAACAAAAAGAGTTATCCGTTATTGAGGGTCGCCTATCGTTATGCGTTAGGTTTGACCCGCCTCTCGGCCAAAATGCTAAAAGGTACAACCTTCTTGCCCTTTGATGACTTCGAGGATGTCATCGCTTCTGGGAAAAAGGTCATCAATATCGGTGTTAAGATGGGCGAAGGCTGGCTTATCCCAGCTGAGATGGTTTGTTTTGCTCATCACGGTGTTAACAATATTGTGGTAGTGCAGCCGTTTGGTTGCCTCCCTAACCACATCGTCGGCAAAGGCATGATCCGCCCGGTCAAAGCGCTTTGCCCAGACGCGAATATCGTTCCACTCGACTTTGATGCATCTTCCACTTCGGTGAACCAAGAGAACCGCTTAAAGCTGATGCTTTCAAATGCAAAACTTGGAAAATAAGACCTAAATATCTCAATAGCGCCACAAAACTTGCATAATTTTCGTTTTGCGTTTGCGGGCGCGTACGCAATGGACTATACTAACCATCGAGACAAGGAGGAGTAAATTTTCACATGCAGATTCCGTTTCTAATCGCTCCTTTCGAACATTTCCAGGATTGGAATATTTGGGTAGGCTTTGCCTTAACTCTTTTAATTATCGGTGTGTTGGACATGATCGTCTTCTATTTGCTGAAGCGTGTGTTCTGCCGCATCTACATCGTTATCGGGGAAATCTTGGTCCTCGTTGGATGGCTTTTCGATCTCCCAATCGTCATGTATTCCTCTATTGCCGCGACCGTTATCGGCACCGTTCTCTTCTTCACCGCCAACCTCACCGAATGCCGCAACTTGATTGCCAATAACCTCAAAGGAAAGCAACTTGGCTTCCTCTTTAAACATCGCCGCCGCAAAGATGGCGAGGCTTTGTTCGACCGTGACCTTGTCTATGGTAAAGTTGAAACCGCCGTCATCACCATGGCCAAACAAAAAATCGGCGCCATCATCAGCTTTGAAAAGAAAGACTCACTCAATGACATCATGAAATCAGGCACGATGATCAACGCCCCGGTTTCGGCTGAGTTATTGATGACCATCTTCTATCCAGGAACTAGACTCCACGATGGCGCGGTCATTATCCGTAATGACCAAATCGTCGCCGCTAGCGTCTATTACACCCCAACCACTAGACCACTCACTGGGAAATATGGCTCCCGTCACCGCGCCGCCATCGGCGTATCTGAGATCTGCGATGCCGTCACCGTCGTCGTTTCCGAAGAGACCGGACGTATTTCCATCGCCTATAAAGGCGAACTTCAAACCGTTGGACCAGATGCCTTCTTGTCCACCTTTGAAGACCTCATGCTTCAAGTTGAAACTCTTGATTGACCATATTGAAAGCAAAGGAGAATTATCATGGCCACACCTCACATTTCTGCCAACAAAGGCGATTTTGCGAAAATCGTTTTGATGGCGGGCGACCCACTTCGTGCGAAATGGATTGCCGAAACCTTCCTCGTCAATGCGGAAATCGTCACCCAAATCAGGGGTATGTACGGTTATACCGGCTACACCAAATCCGGCAAACGCGTCTCGGTTATGGGATCTGGCATGGGTATGCCATCCATCGGCATCTATTCCTACGAACTCTTCTCTGAGTTCGATGTTGATGCAATCGTCCGTATCGGCACCTGCGGTTCTTATCAAAAGAACGTTCACGTTGGTGATGTCATCATCGCCCAAGGCGCCTGCACCGATTCCAACTGGATGCATGAATATGAGTTAGGCGGAACCTATTCCGCGATTGGCTCTTTCGATTTGCTTCTTGCCGCTAACGAAGGCGCGAAAGAACTCGGAAAACAAGTACACGTCGGCAACGTTTTGTCGGCTGACATCTTCTATAACCGCCGCCCAGACGCATGGGTGAAATGGGCTGAACTTGGTGTTCTCGCCGTTGAGATGGAGTCTTATGCTCTCTATGCAAACGCCGCCACACTTGGCAAAAAGGCGCTTGGCATTTTCACCGTCTCCGACTCCTTCCATCATGAGCCAATGCTCACCCCTGAACAGCGTCAATTAGGCCTTACCAACATGGTTGAGGTCGCGCTGCAAATCGTGGAGAAATTGTTCTAACTATGCTCCCGCCGATGGTGGAATACGCGATCTATTTTGTTTCCCTCGCCATCGTCGGGGCATTGTTTTTGTTTTGGGTCTTTATCGGACCCATCAAACGCTTCATGATGAAGCACCATACGGTGAGGATGTATTACCGTAAGGTGAATCGCGTCGTTTTGGATCACGATTTCTATCTCATCAATAACTTCGAGAACAAAACGGGCGAAGAAAGCTTCCACATCGACCATATCGTCATCGGAGATAAATATATCTATTGCATCCGCGATCGTTATTACGATGGGGCTCTTGTCATCAAAGAAGACAATGATGGCTGGCTTTATTATCACGGCCGCAAGAAGATCATCGTCCCGAACTCACTTTCGATGAACCTTCTTCGCATGGAACGCCTTTCCTTGATGAGTGGCATCGATATGAAGTTATTCATCTCCATCGTTTTGATCAATGATGACTGCTTGATCACCCCGTTTGAATCGGCGAAAGATAATTCGTTCTTGGTTAGTTTGAAACGCTTGCCCAAGCTCATCGAATACATTGAATCGCGTGATGTTGAAATCCTCGACCCGCATACCAGTGCTGTCGCTGCCAGAGATTTTTCGGAATTGAACCTACATGGAAAATAAGCCATTTTATCAAAAATCGAATGCTTTCTTTTCTAAGAAGGGCTTGCAATGCATCGCTGCATCGATTTCGATGATTTTCATTATTTTCATCGGGGTTTTGCCGGGGTTTTTCTATTATCCGTTGCTTCTATTAACGGTTCCCTTAATCATTTGCCCAGGCTTTTTGGGCCTCCATTTGATCGTCAATGCCTTAGAGTGGAAACACCCTCTCCCTGGCCCTTTGGCGTTGGTTGGAGTGCCCGCTTATTATGGATCGAAGTATCGTGGCTGCTACCGCGTGATCTTTGGAACGTTGAAAAGCTTGCTCGGTTTTCTTGGCGGTTTATTCTTGACTGCTTTCATCTATGCGCCGATCGCATTGAATGTGGATCCTGAGTTCTCCAGCCTTATGGAGCAATTCACCAAGATCTCTTTAACTGGCGATGTGGCTGCGGTTCAAACGATTTTGAATTCCCAATCGATGATCCGTTATGTCGTTACGGTTTTAAGCGTAGCCACGTTCGTACATCTCGTCATCTTCTGCTGGCATTTATCCATCCATACCCAAAACGTCATCTTCCGCCTTTACATGGCTAGAAGCGGGGATGGAGGTTCTTTGAATTCCATCTTCCTAGGGTCCTTCCGTGTTTTTGGCCGGGAAATGAAACGAAATCTCCGCGGCGTCTCTTGGATTTGCTTTGGATTAATCACGCTTGGCTATGCAGCCGGGATTGCGGTGGGCTATTTCATCAAGCAATCCGTGACGATGTTCATGCCCTTAAGCGGTGTCATCGGAGCCCTCTCTTTCCTCTCCTTCTTCATCCCGTATTTTGACCGTTATTCGAATCTTGTTGGCTATTATTATTCCTTCCGTCTACGCGAATATTCCATCAACCAAGCCGAGCAGGAATTCGAGTCTTTCCGTGCGATGCGTGGGCTCTCAGACGAAGAAACCAAAATGTTCCAAGATGCGGTAAAGAAAGCCAAGGAAGAGCTTGAGACGATTAGACAAACCTTCGATCCATGGGACTATCCAGCGGATAGAGCATAATACAAATAAGGAAAAGGCGACGCGTTGACGTCGCCTTCATTTTTATTTCTTTTCTTCGTGATATTCCTTTTCGGTGTTGACGTTCCAAATTTCAACTTTTGGATGTCCTTCCGGATCAAGAATAGATTTCACGGCTTCAAGAGCAGACAGCATGGAGTGGTCCATGTTGTTGTAGCGGTGCTGGCCGTTTCTGCCGACGCAGTAGAGGTTCTCAAAGCCATTTAGATGCTCTTTGATGATATCGATCTTCGCGTAAGAATCAAAATATGCTGGATAGGCTTTCTTGACTTTGATGCGGACGGCGTCGAGGATGTTTTCTTCTTTGACGACTTTGATCGCGCAGATTTCTTTTTTGGCAAAGTCGATGAATTCCTCATCGCCCATGTTCCATAATTCATCCCCTTCGGTCGCGAAGTACTCTAGGCCAATCCAAACCGTGTTCTCGAGGTCTTTGACCATATAAGGAGACCAGTTATTGAAGATTTGGAGACGTCCCAATTTGACTTCGCGTTCTTGGACGTAAATCCAGGTATCGGGGAGAATGTTGGAGACGGTTTTGCGTTTGGTCTTCTTCTCGTCATTCGTAAGCTCTAGCTTAGAGCAAAGCAGACCGACGGTGATGAAGTCGCGATAGGGGAGGTGGGTCGCCGCTTCATAGACTTCTTCTGGCGCGTTTTCTTTGCCTAATGCGACATAGAGATCTTTGATTGGCATAGAAGAGATGATGTAATCACCTTCGACTTCCTCTTTGTTATTGATGACCAAACTCTTGATGCGCTTGCCATCGAGCTTGATGCCGGTGACTTCGCTGCCGAAGCGAATCTCGCCGCCGAGCTCTTGGACTTGATGGGCGAGCTCTTCATAAAGCTGACCTGGTCCTTTTTTCGGATAGAGGAAGGATTCGATCAACGAGGTCTCGACTTTGGCTCCTTTCTTGCGGAAAGGCTTGGCTAAGGCATTGCCAATGGTTTTCCATAAGGATAACCCTTTGACACGTTGCGCGCCCCAAGAAGGATCGATCTTATCTGGGTTTCTGCCCCAGACTTTCTCGGTGTAGTCCTCGAAGAACATCTGGTATAACGGCTTGCCGAAGCGGTTGATATAGAAATCGGCAAGGGAATCTTCTTTGCGTTTATGGATGCAACTTCCTAAATATCCCCAGCCCGCTTTCCATGTGCGGCCAAATCCCATGTTACGGAAGGTTTCCCATTTCAAGGAAATCGGGTAATTGAAGAATTTGCCAAGGAAGAAGATGCGGGAGATACGATTACGGTTGAGCATGACGCGGTCTTCTTTTTCTGGGTCAGGTCCGCCTTCGACGGTGGAGACTTCCCTTTGCAAGATGATGTCATCTTTGGCAGGAGCGCCTTGAAGTGGCATGATTTCTTTCCAAAGGTCCATGACTTCATCCACCTTGGTGAAGAAGCGGTGGCCGCCGATATCGATGCGGTTGCCTTTATATTCCACGGTTTTGGAAATTCCGCCGATCTCATGGCTGGCTTCAAAAACGATCGGATGGATCTTTCCTTGGGATTTCTTAAGTAAGGAATAGGCGGCGGTCAATCCCGCTGGACCGGCGCCGATGATGAGACAAGTCTGTTTTTTCATGGCAATGATTTTATACTTCTTGCATCGATTTGTAAGTAATTACTTTATGTGCGCGGGCATGTGCGCATTGTTTTAAATCTTAGCTTATATGAGAACAAAGACTCATTCAGATGGGTTTTGCAGCGTTTTTGCAAAATTCGAAGGCACTTGATGAAGATACGAAAAACAGCACCGATCGGTGCTGCTAACTGCTTCTGGAGCAGGCGACGGGAATCGGACCCGCGTATCTACCTTGGCAAGGTAGTGTTCTACCATTGAACTACGCCTGCATTCGCCTTTTTCGGGCGAGGCATATTATAGACACTTTCATTTTGATGTTTCAAGTAGCAGTTTTAATCTTCTTGTCCTATAATTCACGCGTCTATTAAAAGAGGCTATTTATGATTAGTAATGAAGAACTTGCGGAATTCTTGTTCCCTGATGTGAAAGAGACCATTGACGACCTCGAAAATCGTTATCCTGTTCGTACCTTGCCAGAAGGCGCGCAGGTGACTCGTTTCGCTCCATCTCCGACTGGATTCCTCCATACCGGATCCTTGTTTACCGCGTTGATTTCCTATACCGTCGCCAAGCAATCCAAGGGCGTCTATTTCTTCCGCTTGGAAGATACCGACACCAAACGCACGATTGAGGGCAGTGGAGATCTTCTCGTCGATCAGCTCGAGCAATTCGGCATCATCGCCGACGAAGGCTTTGTTCGCGGAGAGAATATCGGCAACTATGGTCCATACCGTCAATCTGACCGTAAGATGATCTATCGCACGGTCATCAAAGAATTGGTCCGCCGCGGACGTGCCTATCCAGATTTCTGCACCCCAGAAGATTTGGACGCCATCCGCAAAGCCCAAGAGGCTTCCAAAGTCCTCCCTGGCTATTATGGTGTTTATGCCCGCGACCGTAACCTCAGCAACGATGAACGTGTTGCCCGCATCAATAGCGGCACTCCATATGTCATCCGCTTCTATTCCAACGGCGATCATGACCGCAAGACCAAATTCACCGACGCGATCCGCGGTGAAATCGAACTCCAAGACAACGACACCGATGTCGTCATCTTGAAATCCGATGGTCTTCCAACCTATCACTTCGCTCATGTCTGCGATGACCATTTCATGAGAACCACCATGATCACCCGCGGTGAGGAGTGGATCCCATCCACCCCAATTCATCTTGACATGTTCCGCGCGCTTGGCTGGAAAGCCCCGAAATATGCCCATCTTCCTTCCATCATGAAGTTAGATCACGGCAACAAGAGAAAGCTTTCCAAGCGTAAAGACGTGGAAGCCGCCGTCTCTTACTTCCTTGATGCGGGTTATCCAACCGAAGCGCTGAAGACCTACTTGATGTCCATCGCCAATTCTTCCTTTGAGGAGTGGGCCATGGCGAATAAGACTTTCGAAATCGCACGCTTCCCATTCTCCATCAAGAAGATGTCCCTTGAAGGCGCGCTCTTCGATATCGATAAGCTCAACTATTTCTCCAAAGAGATCATCGCCAGAATGCCAATCGATGATGAGCTTAAAATGGTTGATGCTTGGGCCAAAGCCCATGAAGAGTCCACGGCGAAACGTATCGATGCTGATCCTGCTTACTTCAAGAAGATCCTCAACATCGAGAAGGACCGCAAGACCCCGAGAAAAGACTACGCCAAATTCAGCGATATCTATCCTCTAGTGAAATTCTTCTTTGAGGATGAATATGATCAGATGCTCAAAGCGGGCTTCTCCTTCAAAGAAGGACTTCCAAAAGAAGAGGTTGCCGCTTTGCTCAAAGACATCAAAGGCGCGCTCCCCTTCGGCGTGGAAGAGAACGTCTGGTTCGATGCTTTGAAAGCCGTCGGCGTCGCCCATGGCTTTGCCGCTAACAACAAGGATTACAAAGCAAACCCAGAAGCCTATAAAGGCTCGGTTTCCGATGTTGCTGAGATCCTCCGTGTCGCTTTGGTAGGCTCCCCAATCTCTCCAAACCTCCACGAGGTTATCGAAATCCTTGGCAAAGACGTGGTCAATGCCCGCCTTGATAAGGTGATTGCAACGCTCTAATCAAAAAAATAGCAAAAGAAATGCGAGGCCTCATGCCTCGCTTTCCTTTATGATTTCTTGTTTTTGCTCAGGTTCTACAGGGTTTTTCGGTTTTCTTAGAGATCTAAGCCCATCGAAGAACCTGCCATTAACGTATCCCATCGCGAAGATGAGATAGAGGACATAACGGGAGTTCTGCGTGCAACCGACCGGGTATTTGTAGCAGAACAAGACGTAGTCGACAAGATATGTGATGGCCAAAGCAGCGACGATCAGATTGGATCCTAGATTCTCTTTCCAGGTCTTGTTTCTGATGGCTTTGACAAGGAGGAAGATCCAGCCATACATGAAGACGAAGAAGATCAAAATGACGATGAAATATGCGATGCCAGATAGACCTAGAGAGATGTTGTGGATATTACGGGTTAAGTCTTGTTCCCCGAATAGCAACGTCTTATTGAAGGCCGCCCAGCAGTTGAAGTCGATGACCCCGTAGACATTGACGTATTGGTTATTGACCTTGCCTCTCCAGCGGTGGTTGAAGATGGAGAAGAAATAGTCGCCAGAAACATATGGGAAATAACGCTGGAACGGATTATAGAACTCGGGGTCGATATACATGCCGCCGGTCGTGCCTAAATCCAATACATAGCCAATCGGCTCTTTGTATTTGATAAGGTGATAGAAGGGCACGAACAAGCCAAGCGGGAAGACGATGACCGCGAAGATCGCGACTTGAATCAGGAATCGACCAAGCGCTTTTTTCGCGGTTGGGTCTTTGGCTTTGATGTCTCTGATTCGTTCTAAGAGGATATACAAGAAGACCAAAGCGATCGGCACGGCGAGGAACCCGCCGTTGAGTTTGATGGCCATCGATAAGCCTAAAGATAAGGCAATCAAGATGACGGTGAGGAAGTCTTTGGTCTTGCGATAACGCAGGGCAAAATAGAGGGCAAACACACCAAAGGCGTAGGACATGCCATCGTTATTCATATAAAAATGGATGAACCAAGTCTGTGGAATGAGTACCGCAATACCGGTTGCAATCGCATGTGGGGCACCCTTCATTCCAAGATAAGAGAAGATGCGCGGCGTGAGTATGATCGGCAGCATGCCGATGAACGCCATCAGGATACGCGAGGAATCAAAGGCTTGGTAAGCTGCGACGGTGTAAGCGGTGTAGGCAGTGGTGTTTGGATCGACCAGCGTCTCGCCTCCAGGGATGAAGATTTTCGCGACTTTCATCCAGATGGCGACGATGAAATGGTAAACCTTTGGTTGGTAGTATTGGTTATTTAACGCGACTGGAGGAATCTGACCCGTGGAGTAGATATCATAAATGATGGACCAGTGGTTCCCTCTTCCAAGCTTGGATGCGTCATGGTGCCAGCCATATTCATTTAAGGAATTGGTAAAGCCGAACAAAAGCAACCCAAGACAAGAAGAAAACACCAAAATCCTTGCAAAATCCCGTCCACTTAAGTGTTTGGTGATGCCGCGGAGAACCAAGGTGGCGATGCCTAAGCCAAAAGCGATGCCGCTTAAGACGCGGAAGGCCACCAAAGCGCCTTCGCTTTTGACGCCATATAGGCGAGTGAAAATGATGGTGTCATACGTGCCCTCACGCGCGCAAAATAAAAGATAAATGTAGATCAGCAAAATGAACAAAAGCGGCAGGGTGATGAGGTAGTGCCACTTTTTGGAGAAGAAAGCATCTCTTTTCTGATCATATTTGCCGATGAACGAAGCAAGTTTCTCTAAAGCCATGTGGTAATTAAAACACCTAGGAACGGAAAAAGGAATAGTTTGCCAAAATACAAGGTGATATAATCAAGGCACCTGAGGGTAAACATATGAACAAAGAACGTCTAGGTACGCTTGGTGCTGGTTTCACGCCCCTTTTAGCGATGGAAGAGGCGTCTCGTTGCTTGCTTTGCTTAGAAGCCCCGTGCTCCAAAGCTTGTCCAGCTGGAACTGATCCAGGCAAATTCATTCGATCTATCCGTTTTAAGAACTACAAAGGTGCGGCGAAGACGATTCTCACCAATAACCCGTTTGGTTTAACCTGCGCGTTAGTGTGTCCTACCGAACGTTATTGCCAATCAGGCTGCTCTAGAAGCGGCATCGATAAACCGATCGATATCGCCAAGTTGCAACGTTACGCTTTGGAATATACCCAAGACTTCGAACTTGGTTTAGAAAAACCATTACCTAATAATGGCAAGAAGGTCGCCATCATCGGCTCTGGCCCAAGCGGCATGACGACCGCTAGCAGACTCGCTGATTTAGGTTATGAAGTGACCATTTACGAAAAAGAAACCAAAGCCGGCGGTTATCTTCGTTATGGCATCCCTTATTATCGTCTCCCTGAGATGGTCATCGATTATGAAATCAAGCGCATCCTCGATAAAGGCGTCCGCTTTGTTTTCAATTGCCGTGTCGGCACGGATCTACCCATTGATCAATTACGGAAAGATTATGATGCCGTCGTCGCCTGCATCGGACATGGCAAGCCCAAAGTACTCCCGATGTTTGAAGGCATGACTCGTGCGATGACTGCGATCGAATTCCTCCGTAAAGTCAATCTCAGCAAATTCCGCCGCAACTTGCCTGGACACGTCCTTGTCATCGGCGGCGGCGACGTTGCCATGGATATCGTCACCATCTGCCGCAAGAGCGGTATCAAGCAAGTAACCGATGTCGTCTATGAGACCTTCGATGAATTCAAAGCTTCTAAGAGCGAACTAGAAGGTGCCCGCGCGATGAACGTCTCCATTTATGATGGATTTGTTCCAGTAGAAGCCCGTTCTGGTGGCATCGTGAAATTCAAACATCGCTTCCAAGATATCTCTCTTCGCATCAAAGCCGATCTAGTCGTTTTAGCAATCGGACAAAGCCCGGATGCCGACGGATTGAATATCCCGATGAAAGGGCAAGAGGCGGAGGCTCCGCTTCAGCATGTCGAGGGCAACCTTTTTGTTGCCGGCGACATCGCCGAAGGTGAGAAGACCGTCGTTTATGCTGTGCGTACTGGCAAAGCGGCCGCGATGGCGGTGCACGCTTATCTAGGAGGGAAATAAGATGGCTATGAAAGATCTATCGATCACCTTTATGGGTGTCAAGTTCCCCAATCCATTCTGCCTTTCTTCTTCCCCGGTTGGCAATTGCTATGAAATGTGCGCAAAAGCCTATGACGCTGGATGGGGCGGCGTGGTATTCAAGACCATCGGCCCAGCCCATTATCTTATCGACGAGGTTTCCCCTCGCTTTGATGCGCTTGCCAAAGAAAGCCGTCCGTTTGTCGGCTTCAAGAATATGGAGCAAATCGCCGAGCATCCATTAGAAGAAAACCTTGCAGATCTCAGACGTTTAAAGAAAAACTACCCCGATAAAGTTCTCATCGCCTCCATCATGGGAAGCAATGAAGAAGATTGGGAAGTGCTCGCCAAGCTCGTCACCGAGGCTGGCGCGGATATGATTGAGCTCAATTTCTCTTGCCCGCAGATGACATCTCATGCGATGGGAAGCGACGTAGGCTCTAATCCTGAATTATGCCGTAAATACTGCGCGGCAGTTCGGCGTTCCACCCATCTCCCATTCATGGCCAAGATGACCCCGAACATCACCGATATGTGCGTTCCGGCGATCGCCTCCATCGAAGGCGGCGCGAACGGCATCTCTGCGATCAACACCATCAAATCCATCATCAACCTTGATTTGAAGAACAAAGTCGGCCTTCCGATTATCGATGGGAAATCCTCCATCTCTGGTTATTCTGGCAAAGCGGTGAAGCCTGTCGCATTGCGCTTTATCCAGCAGATGCGTTCTCATCCGAAACTCAAAGATTGCGAGATTTCTGGTATCGGTGGCATCGAAACCTGGGAAGATGCGGCAGAGTTTATCCTCTTAGGCGCGAAGAACTTGCAGGTTACAACCGCGATTATGCAATATGGCTATCGCATCGTTGAAGATCTTTGCGAAGGGCTTAGCTTCTATATGGAAGAGCAAGGCGTGGACCATTTAGAAGATCTTGTCGGCTTGGCTACGAAGAATATCATCCCGGCCGAAGAGCTTAACCGTGACTATATCGTCTATCCAAATATCGATAAAGACCTTTGCGTTGGTTGTGGAAGATGCGTCATCTCTTGCTTCGATGGTGCCCATCAAGCCATGGAATGGGACGAAGAGACCCGTCGTCCGAATTGCAACCAAAAGAAGTGCGTTGGTTGCTTGCTTTGCGGACTTGTTTGCCCGGTCTCGGCGATTACCCTTGGCAAGCGCGAACTGAAGAAAGGCAGAAAAGAGAAGAATCTTGGCAAGATGCGCTTGCAGGAATCTTTCGACAAAGTCTCCTGATCCTACGAATTTCATCAATTTGTTAAAAAATGTTTGCGTGCACGGGCGCTTCGTGTTTAAATTTGCCTTGCCGAAAACGGCCCCATGGTCAATCGGTTAAGACGGAACCCTCTCAAGGTTCAATGACTGGTTCGACTCCAGTTGGGGTCACCAAATTGGTGACTTAACGGATCGCTAAGCGGTCCGTTTTTTCGTT
>OCTW011520350.1_pt1 | contig 22158 bp, 16 predicted proteins | sample 1539671 | NCBI WGS metagenome assembly OCTW01 (sample SAMN02144230, study PRJEB22623) | gut metagenome | biome: sheep rumen | host: Ovis aries | place: New Zealand
GCAAGGCTCCAGCCGCCGTTCGAGGCTGTGCGGACAGCCTTGAGAGGCACATACAGCCCCGCCTGACGAAGCGCCTTGACGGCTGCTCCGAGCTCCTCGCCCGAAAAGCCCGAGAACAGCAGCAGCTCACGCTCGGGGAAAGGCTCCTCTGGCTGCTCTGCTGCGCTGCGGCAGACCTCGTCAACGGTGAGAGAAAGCTCGCTTTGGGAGATGCAGCGCAGCTTTGCCCCGAGCCTCTTGCAGGTATCCCCGAGCAGCGCGTATCTCTCGGGGCTTGCCAGCAGGGCGGCGATAAGCTTCTTGTCCGTCATATCTATCCACTCCGTTTCTGTGTTATAAATTATACCACAGGAAGGCGGAAATATCAAGTGTGCCGCTTTGGCCCGAACGGTTGACAGAAACGCGATTTTGTGGCATAATAGTAGCATGGGGGCTTTATACCTTAATAATACTGAATAATACATAAATTGCTCCGCGAATGTGCGCGTTATTTGGTCAAATGTATAATTGACTTTTCACACGCTATTTTATATAATAGATAATGGCGCATTAAGTGTCGCCATCAGATAGATACATGATCTTACAATGAAAAGGAGCGCGGCCGAGCCGCATTGTTCACATGAAAAAAGTTATCACCTACGGCACCTTTGACCTGCTGCACTACGGTCATATAAATCTTCTCAAAAGAGCCAAGGCTCTCGGAGACTATCTTGTCGTGGCGCTGTCCACCGACGAGTTCAACTGGAACGAAAAGCAGAAGAAATGCTACTTCTCCTATGAGGAGCGCAAAAGCCTGCTCGAGGCCATCAGATATGTTGACCTTGTTATCCCCGAGGAGAACTGGGAGCAGAAGAAAAGCGACATCAAGGAATTCCGCATCGACACCTTTGTGATGGGCGACGACTGGAAGGGCAAGTTCGACGAGCTCTCGGAGCTCTGTGAGGTGGTTTACCTGCCGAGGACTCCCGAGATCTCGACCACCCAGATCAAGAAGGAGCTTGGCAGCGGAGGCCTTGCAAAATGACCGTAAAATACTTTTTTGACAGAGTTAAAGACGTAGCAGCCAGCGGCTATTACATTCCCCGCTGGTACCGGTCGAAGCTGGACGAAAGGATCATCCTCCTCGAGTCCAAGCACGGCGAGGACCTTGCGGGAAACATCTTCTCGCTGCTCAAAATACTCGACCGCAGCTATTCGGACAGGTTCAAGCTCTATCTCACCTGCGTTCCGAAGAAGAAGGAGCGCATCAGGGCGCTGCTCTCCCGGTACGGGGTGACTCACGCAAAGCTCGTGAACCCCAAGAGCATGAAATACTTCAAGCTGCTGGCAAAGGCGAAATACCTTATCACCGACACCTCCTTCACAACAAAGTACATCAAGAAAGAGGGTCAGGTGATACTTAACACCTGGCACGGAACGCCGCTGAAGGTCATGGGACGCGACGTCGAGGACAGCGCGTATTCGATGGGAAACATCGAGCGCAACCTGCTGTTCTCGGACTTCCTGCTCTACCCCAACGAGTATATGAAGGAGAAGATGGTCTCGGCATATATGCTGGACGGGGTCTACAAGGGCACTATCCTGAATGAGGGCTATCCCCGCAACTGCATCTTCTTTGACAGGCAGAAGGCCGCCGAGATAAAAACGGCTCTCGGGCTGGACGGCAAGACGGTCTATGTGTATATGCCGACCTGGAGAGGCAACCTCAAGCACAAGAAGACCGCCGACCAGATGGCTGTGCTGAAGGGCTATATGAAGGAGCTTGACGAGCGCCTTTCGGACGACGAGGTCGTCATCGCCAAGCTGCACCCGTTCATGAGCGCGGATTTCGACTACTCTCAGTACAAGCACGTTATCCCCATGAAGCAGGGGTTCGACAGCTACGAGGTGCTCAACAGCGCCGACGGGCTGATAACCGACTACTCCAGCGTTTTCTATGACTTTGCCAACACGGGCAAGAAGATCATACTCTTCGCCTATGACGAAGAGGAGTATATGGCGGAGCGCGGAGTTTACGTTTCGCTGTCGGAGCTGCCCTTCCCGAAGGTCAGGGACGTGGACAGCCTGCTCACAGAGATGCGCAGCCCCAAGAATTACGACGACACCGAGTTTATAAAATACTACTGCACCTACGAGCGGCCCGAGGCAGGCGAGTGTATCCTGAAAAGGGTCATCGACGGAGAGAAGGTTTGCCGCGAGGAGCGGATATATGACGGCAGCAAGAAGAATATCCTGATATTCGCCGGCAGCCTTGCAAAGAACGGCATCACCACCGCCTGCATCAACCTGCTCGAGAACATCGACGCCTCGAAGCGGCGCTACTATGTCACCTTCCAGCAGAACATGGTGGAGCACGAACCCATGAGGGTCGCGAGGATACCGAAGGACATAAGGATACTCCCCATGTCCACACGGCCTGTATACACCATCTCCGAGGCCATCGCGATGGTGCTTTACTACAAGCTGAACATAAAGTTCGCCTGCAAGCGGATAGACCGTATGTGCAGGCGGGACGCCAAGCGCTTTTTCGGCGGGATAGATTTTGACGGCGTCGTCCAGTACGAGGGCTACGGCAAGAACATGATACACCTCTTCCGCGCCTTCGACTGCAGGAAGATATTCTTCGTCCACAACAATATGCTCAACGAGCTTGCCACAAAGAACAACCAGCACCGCCTCTCGCTGATGAAGGCCTACGGCGAATGCGACGTCGCCTGCGTGACCGAGGATCTTGTGGAGAGCACGAGGGAGCTCAGCGGCACAAGCCCTATCCACGTTGTGAACAACTGCCACTCCTATAAAACGGTCATCGAAAAGAGCGAGGCGGAGCTGAGCTTTGACGAGAACACGCTCTGTACGGTGAGCCGCGACGAGCTCGAAGCCGTGCTTGACGACAAAAGCCTAACCAAGATAATAAACATCGGGCGCTTCTCGGCCGAGAAGGGTCACGACCTGCTCATCGCAGCCTTCGAGCGATTTGCAAAGGAGCACCCCGAAGCAAGGCTGATAATCATAGGCGGCTACGGCAGCCTCTACGATAAGACCTGCGACATGGCGGCGTCGTCTGCCGTGAGCGACAGGATCATAATAATCAGAGCCATGTCCAACCCCATGCCCGTGCTGAAAAAGTGCGACCTGTTCGTTCTCTCCTCCAGATATGAGGGGCTGGGGCTCACGATACTCGAGGCCGACACCCTCGGCATTCCCGTGATCTCGACCGAGATCTGCGGGCCATCGGGCTTCATGCGCGACCACGGAGGCTATATGGTGCCCTGCAGCGCCGACGGCATCTACCGCGGTATGCAGGCCTTTGCAAGAGGCGAAGTCAGCGCCATGAACGTTGACTTTGAAGAATACAACAAAAACGCTGTAAGACAGTTTGAAAAGCTGTTTGAATAAACCGAAAGGAAAATGACACATGAAAGCAATACTTTTAGCAGCCGGACGCGGCACAAGGATCTCCAAGAGGATACAGGAGATACCCAAGAGCACGCTTCCGATAGGAGACAAGCCGCTTATCAGGCGCACAGTCGAAATGATGATCGCAGCAGGAATCGAGCCGATAGTTTGTGTCGGCTACAAGCACGAGAAGGTATACGAGGCGCTCGAGGGCCTGCCCGTAAAGTTTTTCTACAACCCATTCTATGACGTTACCAACAGCATCGCTTCGCTGTGGTTTGCAAGAGAAGAGCTCGACGACGACATGATAGTCATGAACGCCGATGTTTTCTTCTCGACGGATATACTCAACAAGCTGCTTGATGACAAGAGACCCGTTATCCTTGCAAGCGACAAGTCCCGCACCGCAACAGGCGATTATTTCTTTGCCCTCGGCGACAACAACTGCGTCCGCAAGTACGGCAAGGACATTCCCCTCGAGGAGCGCGACTGCGAGTATGTCGGCCTTGCAAAGATCACCAAGGACTTCGTTCCCAAGTTCAAGGATCAGCTCAAGGTGCTCATCGACAGCCAGAAGCACGGCTGCTGGTGGGAGGAAGTGCTCTACACGCTCTCGGACAAAGAGCAGATACACACCCTTGATGTTGACGGTATGTTCTGGTCGGAGATAGACTACTTCGACGATTACCAGAGGATACTCAACTATATCGACAAGCACGAAAGCAAATAAAAAAGGAGCAATTTACAATGAAACTGTTTACACTCGGACCCGTTGAAATGTACGACCACACCTTCGAGGTGGCAAAGCAGCCCGTTCCCTATTTCAGGACACCCGAATTCTCTGCGGTCGTTCTGGAATGTGAGAAGCTGCTGAAAAAGTTTGCCAAGGCCGAAGATGAGGCAAAGACCGTTTTCCTCACCTGCTCGGGCACCGGCGCAATGGAGGCCACTGTCATCAACTGCTTTGACGAAAAGGACAAGCTGCTGGTGATCGACGGCGGCTCCTTCGGCCACCGCTTTGCACAGCTGTGCGAGATACACGGCGTTCCTCACGACGTTATCAAGCTGCCATACGGCACAGCGCTGAAAAAAGAGGACGTTTACGCCTACGACGGCAAGGGCTATACAGGCCTGCTGGTGAACATCGACGAGACCTCCACCGGCCAGCTCTACGACGCAAAGATGCTCTCCGAGTTCTGCAAGAAGAACGGCATGATATTTGTCGTTGACGCCATCAGCTCATTCCTTGCCGACCCGATAAACATGGCCGAGCTCGGGATAGACGCGCTTATATTCAGCTCGCAGAAGTCGCTGGCGCTGGCACCGGGTCTGTCCGTTGTTATCCTCAGCAAGAAAATGTACGAGACCAGAGTTCAGGGCAAGCCCGCAAAGATGATGTACTTCGACTTCAACAGCCACATCGACAACGGCAAGCGCGGACAGACACCCTTCACCCCTGCGGTAAGGCTGATCTACGAGCTCCAGGATATGCTGAGGCATATTGACGCCGAGGGCGGAGTTGACGCCCGCGTGGAGCACATGAAGCAGGTTGCAGCCGACTTCCGCGCAAGACTTGCCGAGACCAAGCTCTCGCTGCCTGAGTATCCAATCTCCAATGCCGTAACGCCCCTCTATTTCCCCGACGGCAACGCCTATGAGGTATACGAGACACTCAAGCGCGAGTACGATGTTTTCGTTACCCCCAACGGCGGCGAACTTTCCAAGACCGTCATCAGAGTCGGTCACCTTGGCAACCACAGCATCGAGGACAACAAGATGCTCATCGAGCTTTTCAAGAAGGTACTTTGATATTAATATTAAAATAAAGGGAGGACACTATCATGAAGGTAATCACATTCAACGACATCAAGAGCTTGGACATCTCGCCCGTCAAGTGCTATGAATGGGTAGAGGAGGCGCTGCTGCACAAGAACGAGGCTATTCTTCCCGCGAAGATCAGCCTGCATCTGGAGAACGACGCTTTCTTCAACGTTATGCCCTGCCTGCTGCCGCAGCAGGACGCAGGCGGAGTAAAGGTAATAACACGCCACATCGGCAGAGTTCCCTCGCTGGACAGCCAGATCGTGCTTTATGATTATCAGACAGGCACGCCCAAGGCGATCATGGACGGCAACTGGATAACCACCATGCGCACAGGCGCCGTTGCCGCTCACACGATCAAGACCCTCGCGGTCAAGGACTTCTACGAGATCGGCGTTATGGGTCTCGGCAACACAGGCAGAGCCGCAATGAAGGTGCTGCTTGCAATGTACCCCGAGAGACCCCTGAAGATAAAGGTGCTCAAGTACAAGGATCAGCACGATCTCTACACCAGATATTTCAAGGGCGAGGACGGCAAAAACTATCCCAACGCCGAGTTCGTCTACGTTGACACCTATGAGGACGTTGTAAGAGGCAGCGATGTCATCATCTCCGCCGTTACCTACACCGATACCGACTTCTGCCCCGACGAGTGCTACAAGCCCGGCGTTCTGGTAGACGCCGTTCATCTTCGCGGCTTCCTGAACTGCGACCTGTCCTTTGACAAGGTCTTCTGCGACGACGACAAGCACGTCCGCGGCTTCAAATACTATGACAAGTGGAAGTATCACGCCGAGGTAGCCGATGTTATCACCGGCAAGGCCGCCGGCCGCGAGAGCGATTCCGAAAAGATCATCGCCTACAACGTCGGACTTTCGATGCACGACATGAACTTTGCAAACAAGGTCTTCGAGCTCTGCGGAAACGTTGGCACAGAGATCTCACTTGACCCTCCCACCGACAAGTTCTGGGTCTGAAGCGCAGCCCACATCTGACATATAAACGGAGGTAACTTCTCTTGACACCTGTTCAGCAAAACCTTCTCAAGCTTCTCAAGGAGATAGACGCCATGTGCAAGAAGCACGGCATCACCTATTACCTTGCGGGCGGCACCGCCCTCGGAGCTGTGAGAAACAACGGCTTTCTTCCCTGGGACGATGACATGGATCTGTACATCACCCGTGAGAACTGGAAAAAGCTTGAAAAAATAATCGACAGCGAGATACGCGAGGACAGAGGCTTTGCCTCCACCGACCGCAACGACAAATACCAGAACCCGATCCTCAGATACGTTGACAAGAACACCACTACCATCTATCGCTCGCAGGCTCTTGCAGGCGCTGCCTGCGGACAGCACGTCGAGTTCATGGTAATGGATCCCGTTCCGAAGGATCCCGAGAAGTACAAGGAGTTCAGGCGGCTGCTGCTGGTATATACAGAGCTGCTGACCTCATACTTCGTGGTGAACAGACAGGTGGTCAACAAGGACTCCGACTTTGACTACGACACCTACAAGTATTACTGCGACATGATGGACGAGAAGGGGCGCCCCTATGTGCTGGGGCTGCTGGAGGACAAGATCTTCTCCTACAGCGACACCGACGAGGAGTGCGACTACTACTGCCTCCGCTGGGGACTGCGCATACTGATGTATGAGCGAAAGAACTACGGCACCCCGAGGCTCGAACAGTTCGAGGACATCATGGTGCCTGTGGGCTGCTGCGCCGAGGGGATATTCCGCGAGGCCTACGGCGACACCTGGATGATGATACCCACCGTTCAGGAGCAGGAGACCCACGACTCCCTGCACAGCCTTACCTTGAGTTATGTGAACTACATCGACGACTACCTCAAGTTCATGAACAAGGAGGAGGCCTTCGCAAAATACTGGGACTACAAGAAATACCGCGTGGATATGCTCATCGACAAGGAGCAGAACACCGCGAACCGCTTCAAGCTTTTTGCGGTGCGTGACAAGATGCACATCACCCGCGCATTAAAGAAAAAGAAGGTCGATCTTCTCGCCCTGCTGGACGAGGGACGCTACTCCGAGCTTCACGCCCTGCTGGACTACTACCTGAAGCAGCAGCTCTCGGGCGACTATATGAAGTGGGAAGCCTTCATAGACATTGACGACGAGATCATCTATGCAGCGCTGATGCTGCTGATAGTTGACGGCAGATACTACCACGCACGGAAGATCCTGAAAGTCTACCGCCTTGAGCGCGAGCCCTCGGAGCTGATACTGAGAGCCGAGGAGCTTATGAACGCCGTAAGGAACATCTCTATCGCCATCTACGACCACAAGTCGCTGGACGAGGCAGCAGAGATCTGCCACGAATGGATGCCCAAATATCCCGATGTTATCGACTTCAAGCGCTGCGACCTGCAAACGGGGCTCTACTTTGCAAGGAGCAAGGCCGACAACGAGGCCTGCCTTGAAAAGGCCGATGCCCTGCTTGAAAAATATCCCGCTGACGGCGAGATCATGAAGCTTCGGGGAGATGCCCTGCTGGCGCTCGGCCGCGAGGACGAGGCGGTGCTTGCATATCTTGATGCAAGAGCCCACACCCGCAACGGCATAGTGCTCAACGAGATGAAGAAGAAGCTCATCTCACTCGGAGCCGACGAAGAGCTGATAGCTTCCGCACCGCTGCTTTAACCTATGACATCTAAAAGGAGAGCGTGACCAAATTGACAGATATTCAAAGAGTGCTGTTCAGGCTGCTGACCGAGGTCGACCGCATCTGCGCGGATAACGGGATATGCTATTACCTCGCCGAGAGCACTGCACTTGCCGCAGCCCAGAAAAAGCGCTTTATCAATGACCAGGAGATCGTACACGCCGAGATAGCGATGCGTGCGCAGGATCTTATCAAGTTCATAAACGCCTTCAACAAACTGAAACCCGAAGGCCGCTCGCTGGAGAGCTGGCTCAACAACCCCGACTACGCCGAGTTCGGCGCAAGGTATGTTGACGAGGAGACACTGTTCCTTGACCTGCCCTACAGCCACACCTTCAACCACTACGGCTTCGGCGTGAGGATAACGGTCATCAGGGACTTCCCTGTAAGCCATATCAAATCAAAGCTTGCGACCATAAAGGAGATCGGCTGGGAGATGACCTTCGAGCCTGCTCCGGCAGAGGTCTCGAAAAAGGCCGCGCTCGCAAAGCGCTCTGTTCTGCCGCGCATCAAGAAGGCAGGCGGCCGTGACAAGTTCGCGCGCGAGCTCTTCAAGGAGCTTTGCAGGGTCTATACCAACCCGAAGGCAGAAAAAGTATTCACCAAGCACTTCCGCAGCGCAAGGTTCCATTTTGACGCAGAGGTGTTCGGCGAGCCCGATACGGTAAGCCTTGAAAACTACTCCTTCCCGATGCCGAAGAAGAGCGACTATTTCAAAAAGCTCTACGGCGGCGGCTGGAAAAAGAAAAAGCTGCCGGGCAGGCGCGTGACCGGCTGGGTCATCACCGACACCGAGATACCCTACAAGGAATATCTTGCGGAGGCCGCAAAGTCGGGCTGCTCGCTCGAGGAATTCCTCAAGGTGCGTGAAAAGGCCAACAAGCTCCGTGCCGATGGCGACGACAAGTTCAAGACCATAGAGCACTACTGGGATCTTCTGTTCCGCACGGGCGACAGATTTGACCTCTACGAGAAGCTTGAACCCCTCAAGCCCGAGATACTCCGCCTGCACCGCGAAGGCCTCTACGACGAGCTTTCGGCTGTGCTGGCGCCCTACAGAAAGCTTATCGACAAAAACTTCAAGGTCGGCCTCGGGCTCTGCTTCGACCCGGACATACTTGAATGTATGCTGGACGTTTTCAGGAACGAGGGCCGCGAGGATTATGCCGAACAGGTAAGGGCTCTGATACCGCCCGAGCACCTGGAACCTATTGTTATCAAGGACTACAGAGATGAATGATATAATTGAAATCGAACAGGAAGGCCGCACCCTGCGCTGTCTGGCTACGGTCTCGGAAGAAAACACGGGAGCGCTTTACATCGGGGATTACATCGCCGACACGGGCGCCGCGACAAGGCTGCTGGTCTACGGCGGCTTGATCCCCGACAAGGCGCTTAGAATGGTAATAAAGGTCCTGGCACAGCTAAGGGACGAGGGCGCCGAGATAGCGGCTTATTTCAGCATCGACAGCCTGCTCGAGCGTGCCTGCACCTACAGGATAGAGCAGAACGAGCTTAGCGACCGCTGCTTTTACGCAGGCGGCCCAAAGGCCTTTTCTGCGAGCGCAAAGCTCTGCACCCATGTGCTGTTCATGCCCGAGGATCAGAGCGATTGCTTCATGCTCTGCACTGCCGACAAGGCAGGCATCACCGAAAGCGGCGCAGAGCCAGAGAGCGCAAATGTCTGCACGCTGATACCGCTTAAGACCTCGGCGCTGACCGAAGCGCTGGCTGCGATCGCGGGCAGCACCGCCTCAGCCGCCGACGACACCGACGCCGATGAAGACGATGACTCTGACTCAGGCGACAACGCCGACGACAACGAGATCTCGGCGGACGACGAGGTCGGGATAACCGCAGACAATACACGATCTGATGAAAGGAGAAGCTCTGTAGAGCCTGTGAAATAAATGAGCAAGATCAAAGAACCAAAGGACAGGATCATCGCTGCCAATGCCGCTCTGCAGCAGCCGGTGCAGCAAAAGCTGATCGTCTATTCCACATATAATCTTACCAGCAAAAGCGACAACGTCGGCAGGCTGCTGCCCGAATTTGTAAAGAGCCCGCTTGCCGAGGGCTTCACCCATGTGGTGTCGGTCTACAGCTTCAACGAGAGCTTCAACAGGTACCGCAGCGAGCATCAGTTCCCCGACAATGTGCGCTTTGTGGCCTTTGACAGCAAGGAGTACATCACCTCCCTGCACACCGCAAAGTACCTGGTTTCGGACGGGCGTCTGCCCACATATTATGTCCGCCGCAGCGAGCAGGAGCATCTGAATCTTTTCTCTCACACCTCCTTCCTTTACACCGAGGAGCCCGAGCTGAAATACAAGAACCGTATGCTCACCAAGCTTTACAAGTCGGCCGCTATGTCCACGCTTATCACCTGCGAGAACGAGCAGGCCGCAGAGCTTATCAGAAAGCGGCTGTTCCTTGACGATATGTTCGAGGGCAGGCTGGTGAGGGCTGCGCTGCCCGAGCTTTTCCCGATCGAAGAACAGGCAGCCGACGAGCCCGTGGAGCAGGCGGCTGCATCTGCCGCAAGCTCGGGGAAGAAATACACTCCCGAGGCGATCGAGGCCTTGAAGGCGAAGATACTTCCCGCCCCCGAGGAAGAGCCCGAGGAGGACGAGCCCGCCGAGGCTGACTTCTCCGCCTTCATCGGCAGCGAGTATCCGGACGAGGCAGCATCGGCCGAAAATATCATCAAAGCGCTGCTCACCGGCGAGGGCGACTTTATCCCCACAAGGCCTTCGGGCAGAAAGAAGCTGCTCTTTGTAGCATATCTTGCCGGCCAGAACGTGAAAATGCTGGCGCTTCGGAACCTTATCGAAAGGATAGACACCGAACGCTACAGCGTGACGGTCTACTCCTACAGGACGTCCAACACGACCCTTTGCCTCAGCTTTTCGGAGAACGTGAGGGTCGTTGTGCGCAACGACTATATTTTCAACCAGGGCGACATCGCCGAACAGCTCACCGCTCTGAACGGCATCGACGGCAGCCTTGAGGAAAAATATCTCTATCAGCTTGACCTTGCGAGAGCTGTCGGCTGCTCGGACTTTGACAGCATACTTGTATACGAGACCGCCAACCCCTACTGGCACAAGCTCTGCGCTGCACAGACGGCTGCACACAAGACCTTTGCGGCTGTAAGTGCCGCAGACGTCATGGCTCAATCCGCCGACCCCGAAACGCTGGCTGCGCTGATAAACAACACCTATGACAAGCTGCTCACCGTTGACGAGCAGTCCGACCGCCTCGACGGCTCGATGATGGCGAAGCTCCCCATAGCCTACAGCAGCTGCTGGAAGGAGCTGCGCCGCTCCGAAGAAGAGTTTGGCACGGCACGCTTCAAGTTCAAGCGCTACCTCGTCCTCCAGAAGAGGACAAGGCCGCTCAGCGCCGTTACCATTATTCCCGACCCGGAGAGCTGGGAGGGCAGCTTCTTCTGTCCCGTGGTCTCGGAAGAGGACGCCAAGGCCGTTGCTGCGCTGTTCAGGGAATACCGCAAGGCCCACCCCGAGGCGACACTCTACTTGCAGATCCTTGCAGACAGCCTGAGCGTGTTCAAGGACATTCTCGCCGAGGGCGACGGCGCCTGCCTTATCGTCGGCGAGAAGCTGCCGCTGCTGCTTATCAAGAAATGTGACTGCTTTGTTTACCCCTATACCGAAGATCCCGGGCTCTGTGCGGCTGCAAGACTTATGGGCACCCGCGCAAGACGTCCCGAACATCCGACGCTTTTGAAGCTTGCGCTTGCAGGCCCTACAGGCGGCGTGCTCTACTCCGAGTACCGCCCGCCCATGCCCGAGGAGCCGCAGCTGATAAACGACATCTCCATATTCTCGGGGACAGCGATGAGCGACGAAGAGCTTGACGGCTACGAGTCGGCGCTTGCACTCTCTGCCAACGAGGATCTATTCTCTTCCGAAAGGCAATGATCTATGACTAAATATCTTAAGGGCTTTGCCCGATACCGCTTTCTGCTGAGAGAGCTGGTAAAGAAGGGCATCAAGCTCAAATACAGGCGCAGCTATCTGGGAATAATCTGGACACTGCTCGAGCCGCTGCTGACCATGATGGTGCTCACTCTGGTATTCAGCACCTTCTACGGCAGAGACGACCGAAGCTTCCCTGTTTATGTTCTGACGGGTCGTCTGCTCTACAGCTTCTTCTCTCAGGGCACAAAGTCTGCGATGAAATCTATCCGCGGTCATGCGGGAATGATAAAGAAGGTCTATGTGCCGAAGTACATCTACCCTCTTTCCTGCGTGATCTACAACTTCATAATCTTCCTGCTGTCGCTGATAGTGCTGGTGGCAGTGTCGCTGTTCCTCGGCGTTTACCCGAACCTGTGGACGCTCACGGCGATCATACCTCTGTTCACCCTGTTCTTCCTGACACTGGGAGTCGGAATGGTACTGTCAACTCTGGCGGTGTTCTTCCGCGACCTTGAATACCTCTGGGACGTTGGCCTGATGCTGATAATGTACACCTGCGCTATCTTCTACAACGCAGAAAGACTTGTAAAGACAGGCACCGCATGGGTGTTCAAGATCAACCCGCTTTACGCCTGCATCAAGACCTTCCGCGACGCAGTCTACGGCGACTCGATGTTCGTCGAGCCCTACTGGGTGTATATGCCGCTGATCGTTGCGGGAGCGACCTGCGTTATCGGCTTCCTGTTCTTCAAAAAGTTCCAGGACAGGTTCATACTGCACATCTGACAGGCGGACGTATATCTACTATACACGAAAGGATGCTTTTATGGCACAAAATGCTCTCGAGATAAAAGACGTCTCGATGAAATTCAACCTCAGCAAGGAGAAGGTTGACAGCTTAAAGGAATATGTCATCAAGTTCCTGAAGAGAGAGCTGAAATATAACGAATTCTGGGCGCTGCAAAATGTCAGCTTCAATGTTAAAAAGGGCGACCGTGTAGGTGTGCTGGGGCTCAACGGCGCAGGAAAAAGCACACTGCTGAAGGTCATCGCGGGCGTGTTCAAGCCAACGATGGGCGAAGTGGTAAGGCACGGAAAGATAGTGCCGCTGCTGGAGCTGGGCGCAGGCTTTGACTCGCAGTACACAGGCCGCGAGAACATTTATCTCTACGGCTCGGTGCTTGGCTATTCAAAGGAATTTGTAAAGGAACGCTTCGACGAGATCGTTGAGTTCGCTGAGCTCGAGGAGTTCATCGACGTTCCGATAAAGAACTACTCCTCGGGCATGAAGTCCCGTCTGGGCTTCTCCATCGCGACGCTTATCGAGCCCGACATACTCATCCTTGACGAGGTGCTGTCGGTCGGCGACGCAAAGTTCAAGAAGAAGAGCGAAAAGAAGATAATGGGAATGTTCGACTCGGGCGTTACGGTGCTGTTCGTTTCCCACTCGATAGCTCAGGTTAAGCGCCTTTGCAACAAGGCGATAATCCTTGACCACGGCAAGCTGATCGCTCAGGGCGACATCGAAGACGTTGCGCCTATATACATCAAGATGACAGAATAAAACAAGCGGTGCTCTCATCTGAGGGCGCCGCTTTCCCGTAATAACAAAACCCCCGACAAGCGGGGGTTTTTGGTATGATGATCTTTGATCTTATCAGCGTGCAGAAGCGATGAATCTGTTCAGCTCGCCAACGTTGAGGCACTTTTCGATAGCGACCTCCTTGGTGATCTTCTTGTCCTTAACAAGCTTTGCAAGCTCCTGGTCGAGGGTCTGCATTCCCACGTTCTTACCTGTCTGCATAGCAGAGTTGATAAGGTGAACCTTATCGTCACGGATCATAGCCTTGATGTTATCGGTAGCATTCAGGATCTCGCAGCAGGCCACACGGCTTGTACCGTCAAGAGTACGGCAGAGGGTCTGAGTACAGATACCAACGAGAACGGACGCCAGCTGAGTTCTGATCTGGTGCTGCTGGTGTGCAGGGAAAACGTCGATGATACGGTCGATAGTGGACGCCGCGTCAGTAGTATGCAGGGTGCTCATTACAAGGTGTCCTGTTTCGGCTGCGGTAACGGCGGCTTCGATAGTCTCGAAGTCACGCATTTCTCCGACGAGTATGATATCGGGGTCCTCACGGAGGGCAGCACGGAGCGCCATCGAGAAGCTCGGTACATCGGGGCCTATCTCTCTCTGGTTTACCATGCACCTCTTGTGAGCGTGCATATACTCGATAGGATCCTCAATGGTGATTATGTGGGCAGACTTATGCAGGTTAACGTGGTCGATCATAGCGGCCAGGGTCGTAGACTTACCCGAACCGGTAGGACCTGTAACGAGCACCAGTCCACGGGGACGCATTGCAAACTCTGCAAGCACGGGAGGCAGGTTCAGGTCGGTCAGGGTCGGGATATCGTTTCTCAGAAGTCGGATCGCGATAGCGGTGTTGCCTCTCTGGCGGTACACGTTTACACGGTGACGGAAGCCTCTGCTTGAAACGAATGTAAAGTCGGTGTCGATATGGTCCTTGATGGACTGGCGCTGTTTATCAGTACACATATCCTCGCAGATCTTCAGGATGTCGATCTCGGTCATATCAGGGTAGCTCGAAAGCTTTCTCAGGTTACCGCCCTGTCTTACGATAGGGGGGATTCCGACTGTGAAGTGAAGGTCGGAGCATCCGAGCGCTCTGGACTCGTCAAGGATCTTGTTGATATCAACTGACATAGAAGTTTACCTCCAATTTTTTATAATTTGTACTGCACCGAAAACACGGAAACAATACTTGATCTCAAAAACATTATACCGCGTAGGTAACACGGATAAGCTCGCCCATATCGGTGATGCCCTGCTGTACCAGCTTAGAAACGTTATCACGAAGCAGCAGGCAGCCTTCCTTCTTGGCAAGCTCTGCGATCTGCTCGCTCTTTGCGCCTGCGGCGATTATCTCCTTCATCTTCGGAGTAGCCAGCAGGATCTCGTGGATAGCGGTTCGTCCCTTATAGCCCTTGGTACACTTTGGACAGCCGTTTATATTCGCCTCGAAGATAGAAACAGAAGAAGTAATGCCCAGCAGCTCGTTTTCCTCGTTGGTGGTCATCTTTGCCTTCTTGCACTCGGGGCAGAGCTTTTTGGTAAGTCGCTGAGCAACGATACCGATAAGCGAGGTCGCGACCATGTAGGCGTCGATACCCATGTCCACAAGACGGGTAACGGTGGAAGCGGCGTCGTTGGTATGAAGTGTCGAGAGCACAAGGTGTCCCGTGATAGCGGCACGGATACCGATCTCAGCGGTCTCGGTATCACGCATCTCACCGATCATGATGATATCGGGGTCCTGACGGAGGATAGATCTCAGCGCAGCGCCGAAGGTCATTCCGGCCTTTTCATTTATCTGGCACTGGTTGATGTTTGCGATCTTCTTCTCGACAGGGTCTTCGACGGTGATTACGTTGAGGTTAGGCTTAGCGATCTCGCCCAAAGCCGCATAAAGGGTGGTAGACTTACCTGAACCTGTAGGTCCGGTAACGAGCACAACGCCCTGCGGAACCTTGAGTATATCGCGGAATCTCTTATAGTTATAGTCGGTCATACCGAGATCCTGTATCCTTCTTACGGAAGCGTCGCCCGCAAGGATACGGAGAACGACCTTCTCGCCGTAGACCATTGGCAGGTTAGATACACGGAGGTCGAGGACGGTGCCGTCAACTTCCTGTGACATACGGCCGTCCTGAGGTATTCTCTTCTCGGCGATGTTCATTCCCGAGAGGATCTTGAAACGTGTTACGAGCGAAACATGAAGCGCGGGAGCAAGGGTCATAAGCTCGATCAGGTCACTGTCGACTCTGACTCTTATCCTTGTGATATCCTTGAAGGGCTCGATATGGATATCCGTTGCGCCCATACGGTGGCTGTTCTCGACGATAGCGGTAGCCAGCTTAACGATAGGAGCACTCTCGATTCTCTCCTCGGACATATCCTTGAGTTCTTCAAGGTTGAGCTCCTCTTCCTTCTCCTTCTGAGCCTCGGCGGCGATGGATTCGGTCTGCCCCTCGGAGTACATCTTACCGATAGCTCGGTTGATGGCGCTCTTGGTCGCGAGTACGGGCGAGATATTGCAGCCCGTTATAGCTCTCAGGTCTTCAAAGATATAGAAGTTTACGGGGTCGTTGGTCGCAACGGACATTCTCTTGCCCATTTTGTCAACGGCGATAACGTTATACTTTCTTGCAACAGGCTCGGGCACCTTTTTAACGATGTCGGGCATGAGCACCTTATTATCAAGGTCGATGAAAGGCACGTTCAGCCTCTCTGCCAGCACCTGCGTGAACTGAACGTCCGACACAAAGCCCATCTCGACGATGATATCGCCGAAAAGCTTGCCCTTTGATGCGGGGTCCTTCTGCTTTGCAAGCACCTGTGCAAGCTGGTCGTCAGTGATCAGCTTCTTTTCAACGAGGTATTGACCTATAGGTCCGTTCTTCATAAATCTGCTCCTTCTCCGCAGTAAGAATGGGTGCGCTCCTGCCGTCTGCGGCTCGGCAGAAGTGTTATTAAAATTCGGCTTAAAGCTTTACATTTTACAAAATATGTGCTAAAATAAGATATACAAAAGCCTTAGGAGGTAATCTGTATTGGGCACTAAATACTTTTTATTCTACGGTGTTATTTACCTGTTCGCCTTTTTGTTCGGGGCGGCCATCGGCAGCTTTCTGAATGTCTGCATCTACCGCCTGCCGAAGGAGGAGTCCCTCATCAAGCGCAACTCTCACTGCATGACCTGCGGCGAAGAGATAAAGCGGCGTGATCTTATCCCGATCGTCAGCTGGTGCTGGCTGCGCGGAAAGTGCCGCGCCTGCGGAGCTCGCATCTCGCCGAGATACACGGTGGTCGAGGCGCTGAACGCTCTGCTTTGGGTCTTCATCGCCTGGAAGCTCGACGTTGCGGTGCATCCCATAAACTTTGTTCTTACGGGACTGCTCTTCTCGGCGCTGATCGTTGTGTTCTTCATGGACTGGGACACCCAGCTGATCTCGAACTACGTTGTGATCTTTATTGCCGTGCTTGGCGTGCTGTACATCGTGTTCAATCACCACGATTACGACATACCGATCTGGTCGCACATTGTCGGTGCGTTTATCGTTTCGGTACCGCTGCTGCTGATCGAGCTTCTCTCGAAGGGCAGGGCGATGGGCCGCGGAGATGTTTACCTGATGGCTGCCTGCGGGCTGTTCCTCGGGATGCAGAACACGCTTGTTGCTCTTGCGGTTGCGCTTATCTCGGGCTCGATAGCGGGCATCATCATCAAACGCTTCACAAAGAACTCTGTATTTGCATTCGGGCCTTGGCTCTCGCTTGGCGTTGCAGTCGCAGTGCTCTACGGCAACAACCTTGCCGACTGGTACATGGCGTTCACGGGTCTGAACGAAATGCTTGCCGAATAACTTAAAAACCGTATCAATGCAGGCGCCGCTCTCACTGAGGGCGGCGTTTCACGTTTTTGCTCAAAAATTCCTCTCGGACAGCTTGCCGCCCGAGGGGAATTTTTCAACAGGCGGCGCAAGGCCGCCCGTGAAAGGATATTCTTTTTTCGACTATCAGTCTACCCAGTTATCGGGACGCTCGGTAGTGATATTACCTTGCATGATCCAGATATCTGTTACACCTGCACTTGCGAGCTGGTCGTAAGTGTAGGATACTGAAGCCTTGGTGCTGTTCCACTGAGTAACGATCCAGATCTGGAGTGTATCCGACTTGCCTACAGAGATAGACCTGTTGGAGACATTGCCATACCACTGATCGAAGTTTCCGAGCAGGTTGGTCTTCCAACCGCCGTCGGGCTCGTTGTTAGCGTAGGTGGCTGTGCGGCTGCTCCAGTGTACGTTTATCACGCCTGTGAAGCTGCTTGCGCCGTTGTGGTCGGCCGCATAAGCCTCGTCGGCCTCGGCCTTGGTGTTGTACCAAGTGCCGTTGTAGTACCATACCTTATAGGAACCGCCGTAGTTGCCAAGGATATAGCCCTTGCCGTCTACGCTGAAGGTGGTCTGCTGAGTTACCTTGAAGGAATGCGATGAACCTGCGCCACAGTCATTGGCGAAGAAGTCCTGAGTGTTGCCGTTGAGCGTGTACTCTTTATTCTCGCTGGGCACATAGACTGTACCTGTTGCTGTTGCAGAGATCTTGTTGTTTGCGGGAGCGTCAAGGAAGCTTACTGTCAGGGTAGTGATCGTAGGAGGCTGAGTGTCAGAGATCTGGAAGTCACCGTTGAGGTTCTTGAAGATATACAGATCGCTCGAGCCGTCTGCCGCCTGCAGAGCCTTGGTCGCTCTGTTGTCGGCTACAGTAAAGTTGGTGTAGGTGTAGATGGTCATCTTCTTCTCACCTGTGCAGCCACCCTGCCACATTGTGTTCTCACCTGTCAGGTTATACTCGGCGCCGTTTTCGTCAACGACATAACCGCGCTTGCCGTTCCAGGGTGCGATGATCATCGAGTTGGGTGAGTCGATGAAGTGGAGGGTAACATTCTGCTTGTGCTCGGTATAAGGTGTTGTGCTGAATACCAGATCGCCGAGCGTGGTGTAGTAGTAATAGTAATCCAGGGTCTTGCCGTAGTCAGAGGCCTTGACAGTTACCTTGTAGCTGTCGTTGCCTGCAAGCTTGACGCTTGCGCCTTCCTTCAGCTCGGCGAAGGTATCCATCTGTCCCTTTGCGCGGGTCATGTTGTCATAGTTGCTATACCATGTTCCGCTCTGGGAAGCGTTGTTCCAGATGAATGAATTGTTGCGGGTGTCGAGCGTGATGGATCCCTTGAAGGGTACGCAGTAATGGATCACGACGTCTGCCGAATCAGCGGGTTTTGTCCTGCTGGTAGGAACGTATACGACCTCGGTGCCTGTAAGGGCCTGGCCGATCTCCTCGGTGGTGCCTTCCTTTACAAACTTATCAAAGATGAGCTTGCTGTCGGAGGGTGTAGGCAGGACATCGGGATTGCTCGCGGCGCTGCCCTGAGCAACATAGGTGTCGCCAATAACGTTTCCTGCAAAGTCCTTGAATACAACGTGTACGCCCTTTACCCAATTCTTATAGACTGTGATGTTTCCCATTGTGGCGTGTGAGTCATCTGCGTCGCCGATCATTTCGCCTGTGCCGTTGGGCCCGTAGTACCAGCCGTCAGAGAAATATTTATCCGCATCCTCTGTAACAGGATAGTGTGCAGCCTCCATCGGAATGTAGGAGTTAAGGTTTGAACCCTGGGGAACGTTCTGTATAGTGAACGAATTACTCTTGTTCATATAAACAACAGTATAGGTCTTTGCGGGGCTGGGGCTCGGCGAAGGAGTAACAGAAGAAGGTGTTACGCTCGTCGAGGAAGGAGACAGCGTCGTGGAGGACGGTGCCGAAGAATAAGACGAGGACGAATATGCCGAGCTGGCAAATACCGTGTCTATAGCGGGACAGAAGAAGATGTAGAGCTTATCTGTCTTTGTGCTTACGTTCGGGTCGATGCTGACGCTGAACTGGTCGGCGTTTACGGGCTTTGGCATATTGCCGTTCTGAGAGTTTATGTTGAGGAACTCAACGGACTCCTTGTACCTGTAGGTCCTGTCGGTGTCTCTTACATAAGAGCCGTTCCGGGCGGTCATCGGGAAAGCTGCAAAGTCAAGGGTCATGAACGCCTGACCTACAGACTCGGAATACTCGGAGAGAACGATATCAAAATCTTCCTCGCCGTAGAGAACTTCCTGGCCGACAACAAACTGGTTGGTGATGCTGCCGCCTGCCCACTGGCCTCTGATGACCTCGCCCTTGCAGCCCTTCTTGGAGGCTGCACGAGTAGAGGTGTTGTCAACAACATAAACTGCTGTATAGTCGCTTGAAGCGGCGGGAACAGGGTCACTGGCGTCTGCGCCGACGATCTGTACCTTGGTTGCATAAGTGAGCTCGCGGCTCATATATCTTGCAACATAGATCGCAATGCTCTCCTCATCGTTCTGGCTCTTGATCTTGTTGGCTATCCTTGAGGTAGGATTCAGCAGAGCCATCGCTCCTGCCATTACAATGCCCATCAGGGCACAAACGACGATGAGCTCGACAAGGGTAAAGCCTTTAGATAATTTTTTCATTTTCTTTACCTCCTGTCATCAAGATGTGGGATATGTGGGTCCTGCTACCGTAAGCAGCGGATTTGTGCCGCCTGTGGAAGAGAACACATAATTTGCTCTGCGCACTGTTGCGTTGAAGCTTGCACCCGAACCTGTCGAAAGGTTAGCGCCTGCATAAGAGGCGGTCTTGACGCTTATCTTTATGTCGCTCGAGCTGTTGAAGCTGGGGTTGTAATATCCGAAGATAGCTGTCTCGCCTGCTCTTACGGTCCTGGTGTAGGTCTCGGCTGTGTGGGTGTAGGCATTTCCGCCCCTGACGCCCTCATAGATATAACCGTTATTAACAGTTACCTTAATCGTAACAGACTCAAAATACTCGTTCTTGAAGCTGTAAAGGTACTCGTCCTGGCCGGAGTTGCTGGTGGTCAGGGCGTTGAGTCCGGTGGTGGGCTGAATGGTCTTCAGCTGGAAGCCGAACTCGTTGCCGAACGATGCCTCGTCAGCCTGATAGAGGCCGTAGTCGGGAGCCTTTACTGTTGAGCCGCCTGCGGGGATGAACTGCATGAAGTAGCTCTTGCCCGAAGGAGTAAGATCCTGGAGCTGGTCATCGGCCTTCTTGCCGATGATCGCTGTCTGATCGGCAAGGTCGCTGTCGCGCATCTTGCTGCGGTTTGAAAGCTTGTTAGCGTTGCTGATAACGGTAAGCGTTGCGCTGGCCACGATCGCAAAGATGACCATTGAGACCATTACCTCGACCAGGGTCATACCTTTGGAGAGCTTATTTTTCATTTTCATTTCAAATACGCCTCCTTTTTATCAGGTGTGCTTAACGTAATACTTGAACTTGAGGTTGCCGCTGCTCGGCTGCTTGGCTGCGATAAATCCGAGGATCGAATCGTTTGCAGGCGGGCAGTTGAAGATGTTCTGGATATTGTGGTTCTGTGCTACATAGTAGCTCTCGACCTTGATCTGTCCGTAAACACCGCTGTAGTCGCCGGAGTTTGCGGGCTCGGTGAAGTTGATCTTGGACTTAGGTCCGTAAACAACGCCCTGGAGGATCGAGTGGATACCGTTCGCACCGATGTTCATGTTCATGCCGTCGGGCAGCATATAGAAGATATTGGTGCTTCCGTAGTTTGTGATAGTGTTGCTGTTCATCTCACAGAACATGGTGTCGCTGACCTGAGCTCCGCCCTTGGCGTTAGGACCGGGCGAGAAGATGATGGTCTTCGAGGAATTCTGTGCAGCGGTCTTGGTGTAGTAGTTGGCGGTCTCTTCGTTCGAGTTGTTCGGATCATAGAACATGAAGTAAACGAAGTAGTCACCTGTCTTGGCAGAGTTATCGACTCTGATCTTTGCGCCCATCTGGCTGGAAGAGCCGGTCATCGGGAGCAGGATAACGATGTCCTCGTTGGTAACGTGAACAGTGAACTTGGCGGGGGTGTTACCTGCTACGCAGCTGGGGTTGACCTCCTGGAGCGAGAGCTTGCAGCTCTTGGTGATGTTTACACCCGCGCCGTACTTAGCGCCTCTCTGCGAATAGTTTACGGTAACGATGTCCGAAGGATAAGCTGTACCGCCCGAGGCGTTGGTGTAAGGAGTATCGGTTCCGTGCGCCAGCGCAAACTTGAACTTATCCTGAATGTACTTGGCGGCCTTTGCAAGCTCGGGATTAGCGAGGTTGTTTATGGTGCCTTCCTTGTACATATCGTTAGGAGTGCAGTCGCGGTAGGAAGAAGGATTGGAGACCGTAGGATCGTCCTTTACGCCGTACTCATAGAGGCCCGGAGCGTAGTCCATATCGGGCTTCTCGGAACGCTTGTTGGAAGCGTTGGTGCTCATCTTCATAATATACTCGATGTTTCCGCCGCTGCCGGTGATCTCAGAGCCGTCGGGACCGTAGATCTTTCCGCCGACATAGAGGGCGCCCTTAATGGTGAGCTTGCCTGCGATGATGTAGATATCGCCGTCAACGAACATATCGCCGTTAACGATAGCACCTGCGCCGTTCTGGTTGATATACACGTTGCCCTTCTGCGAAGAGCCGCTGCCCTTCTTGACATAGACGTTGCCGGTGATGAACTGGCCTACACCGTTCTGATAGAGGGACATACCTGCCGAGCTTACTGCGGCGCTTACTACTGCTACCTCGTTCTGAACATCGGTGCTTGCTCCTGCCGGAGTAGCGATAGAGCCGATGTAGAGGT
>OCTW013395386.1_pt1 | contig 22158 bp, 13 predicted proteins | sample 1539671 | NCBI WGS metagenome assembly OCTW01 (sample SAMN02144230, study PRJEB22623) | gut metagenome | biome: sheep rumen | host: Ovis aries | place: New Zealand
AAAGGGGCTTATCCAATCTACAAATATAGCCCAACTCCTTACATTCAAGGGGTTGGGCTAGGTGAGCGTTTGTTTAGCGGACAGTAATAAAAGAGAATAGAGAGTATTTCGGATTATAGAATGCCATACAAGCGGCAAAATGAGCGGTAAAATCGCTTATGTGAAAAAAAAACAGCATTTTTTTTGGAGTTTAATATTTTTTAATTAACTTTGTGAGAGAACCTTATGGTTGATAACTATTAACATAATAATTGATACCTATGAAAAAAATCCAATTGTTTATGTCCGCCCTGTTGCTTTGCGGACTGAGTGTGTTCACCTCTTGTTCTGATTCAGATGACAGTCTGGCTCCCGTTCAGGAAAATGAGCGTGCCGTGTTCGAGAAACAGTTCTCGCAGGATGTGCAGGACATGGCCGACGAGTTCCGTTTTGACGCTCTCTCGCAGACAGCCTCTTCCATCAATGAATTTATCGACGCGCTTGATGAGGATGCGTTGGCAGCTAAGCTGGGAGATCTCGTTGTGGGCATTGCTGGCGGTCTGCAGAGCACCAAGATGGCTGATCTCCCAGCAGGGGACAAGGTTGCCGTTACCGACTGCCTGAAGGATCGTCTCGGCATTACTGATGGGGAAGTGGCGAACATGGAGTCATTCGTTGTGGTAGATGCCTACAAGAGCATTGGTAAGATGAAGATGGCGTTCAAGGACGGACAGTGTACCATCACCAACGATGCGGATGCTTTCACCATTGAGAACACCAATTCAGAGGGCCAGACACAGACCATAGCCCTGAAGTTTAACGACGAGCGCGACGGCCTGTGCTTCTTCATCAATGTCTATGGCAACCCTATAGCTATCCAGCTGCCTAAGAGCATAACGGTGACTAAGACCACAACGCAGGGCAAGATATTCACCGGCACCATCTTTCTGACCACGTTTGACGCCAACCAGTCAAAGTATGTCAGCTTCAAGCGGCACGGATGGATGGCTGAGGGTACGCTGAGCGCCGACATTAACAACCGCAGGGAGAGTGCCAACCTCTATACAAGACACACTGCCGCCGGGGCATTCGACCTGAAGGCTGCCTTTGTCATCAATGGCAAGGAAATGGCCAGTATGGAAGTCGATGACATGCATGATACCTATACGGACGAGGAGATAGAGGAGTTCAAGGAACTGCGTGACATGGGTGAGTTCTTCAGTGCCTCCTACGACGTGCTGAAAGCCCTCAAGGGTAAGAGCGTTGACAATATAACCATCACCATGAACAACAATATGGTTATCAAGGGCAAGGTGAACGATATAGCCAAGTCGCTGCTTGCTCTCGGCAACGTGCGCAAGCTCTACGGCACCAAGCCAGGCAAGGAGGCTATTGACAAGTACACCCAGGAGCTCAACAATTATGTGCATTTCACCGTCAGTCAGAAGAACACTGGCATCACTGCCGACGCTACGCTGGTGACGGCTCAGAAGAACCTGACCAACGGCGAGTACCAGCCTGTGGTGGCGCTCAAGTTCAATGGTGAGAAAGAGGCTCTGGCCATGTTTGACCGTATGACCGACAAGGACAAGGAGAACTACAAGAAGATGTTTGACAACATCTCTCCGCTGATAAAAGAGATATCAGGAATTATAGAGACAGCGAAGGGAAAGGTGAAGAAGATAGGCGGAGCTATCAAGAGCCAATTCAGCTCATAACATACAAAAAGAAAAAGCACTTGCGAGAAGTTCTCGTAAGTGCTTTTTCCTTAAAGTAGCGGGAGGGGGTCACGATCCCTCGACCTCCGGATTATGAATCCGACGCTCTAACCAGCTGAGCTATCCCGCCATCATTATTTGTTGTTCCTCACTGTGGAGACAGTGGGAGTCGAACCCACGACCTCTTGCATGCCATGCAAGCGCTCTAGCCATCTGAGCTATGCCCCCGTTGTTGGCGCATTGTTGAGCGTCTGCGATGCAGGCCCACGGTCGCTTTTGCGAAATTGCGAGTGCAATGTATCGCACGAAGCAATTAATGAGTGTCTGCTTTGCAGGGTCATGGTCGCTTTTGCGAAATTGCGAGTGCAAAGTTACTATTATTTTCTTAATTACACAAATATTTTTGATATATTTTTTCAAAAAATGGGAAAAACATAAAGAATTCATGTTTTTTATTAGTATATTTGCACACACAAAAAAACAGTATGTCAGTATGAGAAGATATTTAGTGTTACTCCTTCTGTCTTTTGTGTTCCTTTGCGTCAGCGCAGAGGAGCACATGGAATACATGGGCGTGAGCCTGGGAATGTCGGTTGATGACTTCACCGCCGCGATGAAAGAGAAAGGCTATGTGGTGGCGGCCGCCAACGCCAAGGCTCCCAAGGGCATCCGACTGATGCAGGGGGACTATGCCGGTGGCAAGGTAATGCTTGAGCTGGGCTATGGCGTGCACACCAACATGATGACGAGTGTGGCGGTAAGGTTCCCACAGGAGAAGGAGCTGAGCAAGTTCCTCACGTTCTACGAGGCCATGAAGCGTGTGGTGACAGAGCAGTACTGCACGGAGGGCGAGGTAATCAATGAGCAGGGTGACATGACTACGCTGCCAAAGTATGGCATGAAGATGGACTACGGTACGGTGACGATAAGTGTGGACCCAGACAAGGCGTTTACGCTCATACTGACCTATGTGGACCAGTACAATACTTTAGAGGAACGTAAGCTGCGTTACGATTAAACCCCTCGGTGAGGAGGAAAAATTGTAATTTGCAGATGACATTTATACTGACTTTTTGGTATTTTGCGGCAAAAATAGCATAAAAATAGAAAAAAGTCTTGTATTCATAGATAAAAAAAGTTAACTTTGTTATGGTGTCGGTTAGCGTTGTTTCCCGTCGCCATAACATTTTTTGTTATAAACAATCCACTTTTAATAATAGAAAGGTATAGCTTATGAAACAATTATTACTTTCTTTATGCCTGTCATTGGCAGCGATAAGTGGCAGCGCGCAGAATGCGGCAGCCATAGAGCAGAAATTGATAGAGTATGGACGTATGTTCACTACCAAGCAGAACATATATTACTTTATCGGTGATGACGGAAAGGTAACCGATGTGGTTATGAGTAGCACCATAGATTATGATATGCAGCAGGATATTACCGAGTTCTTCAAGAGTCTGCCTCCGTTCAGCGGTGGTGCCGGCAAGGACATGGTAACCATTATGCCTTCAACAGCCTCAGAGAAATCTACCGGCTATGTGTCACAGAATCTCTCTGGCACAGGCGAGGGTGGTGCTGAAGACTCTAACCGTGCGCTTGCCACAGCCGAGGCCGTGAAGAAACAGAAAGAGGTGTCAAAGCTTGACGACGGTCCGCAGGTGTATGACAAGGTAGAGAAGATGCCTTACGTCATAGGCGGTAAGGAGAAATGGGCCACATTCCTGCAGGAGAACAAGACCTATCCAGCGCTGGCTAAGGAGTTTGGTGCGCAGGACCGTGTAATCGTTAGCTTCATAGTGGAGCGCAACGGCAAGACGTCTCATGTCACTCCTGTGAAGTCATGTGACCCTTATCTGGAGCGTGAGGCCGTAAGACTGATACAGAACATGCCAAAATGGATGCCTGGTGTGCATAACGGCACGGTGTCTCGTGTACGTTACACGCTGGCAATACCGTTCAGACTGTAATAGGTGTGAGGGCTGGAGTGAGAGACTATTGGTATAGCAAAAATCTCACCTGAACAATATCTGCTTGCGATGTAAACAACAGAAAAAGAAAACAGAAAAAAAGAAACAGACTGTCGTAGGCAAAGACGTGAAGTTCTGGAGTATGATATACTCCGGGACTTTCCTTTTACAGTCCTCGTATGGTGGTATGAAGGAAAAAAAGAAGCAACCAGCCTCTAAGCTGGTTGCTTCTGGTATATATAGACAGGGGTGTAATAGTGTGTCGTTACTGCTTCTTGTAGTAAGTCTTGGCCTCAGGCAACCACTGCTGTATCTGCTTGATACGCTTGGCGTCAGACGGGTGGTCGCTGAATATGCTGCTTACTGCTGAGCCTTTGCTGCCGCTTGCCTCAGCCATGCGCTGCCAGAAGCTTACAGCCACCTCAGGGTCATAGCCTGCCATAGCGGCGAAGATAAGTCCGATGTGGTCAGCCTCGCTCTCCTGACTGCGTGAGAAACCTGATGACCATGCCTGCGCGCCTACGCCGAGTACGGTGGTACCGAGACTTTGCAGCGTAGAGCTGGCACCTGCCATCTGCGCTCCGACCGACAATACCTTCAGGCCTACCTGCTGGCGGTAGGCGTTGCTCAGTCGCTCGGCAGAGTGCTTAGCCACGGCGTGAGCTATCTCGTGTCCCAGTACCACGGCCAGTGATGCCTCGTTCTGAGTTACTGGCAGTATGCCCTCATATACCACAATCTTGCCGCCCGGCATACAAAAGGCGTTCACCTCCTTGTTCTGCACAAGGTTAAACTCCCATGCGTAGGTCTTCAGCTCATCGGCCAGTCCGTTATTCTTCAGATACTCCTCTACGGCAGAGGCCAGACGCTGACCCACGCGCTTCACCATGGCGGTTTGCTCAGCATTGCTTGAAGCCTTGGCGGTCTTCATGTACTCCTTGTACTGCTGCTCACTGAGGCTCAGCACCTGCTCATTATTTACCAGCAGACTCTGTTTGCGCCCGGTGATGGGAACCTTTGACGTGGTGCCACAGCTGACGAGCAGTGCCGTCGCGAGTGTGGCGAGTAATAGATTTAGTTTCTTCATTTCTTTGTCAAGTTTGTCTTATTGAAGGCAAAGTTACGAAAAAATGAGAGAAACGCAAAATTTTTTAGTATGCTTTCTCGTGCACACCCTTTACGGCGCGTCCGCTCGGGTCGTTCATGTTCTTGAAAGCCTCGTCCCATTCCAGAGCCGTAGCGGTGGAGCATGCCACGCTTGCCTCTGACGGCACGCTGCGTGCTGCCGACTCGCTGGGGAAGTGCTCGGCAAAGATGGAGCGGTAGTAATACTCCTCCTTGTTGCGTGGAGGGTTGATAGGGAAACGCTCCGCCGCGTGAGCCATCTGCTCGTCGGTGACGGCGGCGGCGGTAATCTCCTTCAGGGTGTCAATCCATGAGTAGCCCACGCCGTCGCTGAACTGCTCCTTCTGTCGCCATGCCACCTCCTCGGGCAGCAGGCTGGCAAATGCCTCGCGCACTATGCGCTTCTCCATGGTCTTGCCCGGACACATCTTCGCCTCGGGGTTGGTGCGCATCGCCACGTCAAGGAACTCCTTGTCGAGGAACGGCACTCTGCCCTCCACGCCCCATGCAGAAAGGCTCTTGTTGGCACGCAGACAGTCATACATGTGCAGCTTGGACAGCTTGCGCACGGTCTCCTCGTGGAAAGCCTGTGCAGACGGAGCCTTGTGGAAGTAGAGGTAACCGCCGAATATCTCGTCGGCACCCTCGCCTGAGAGCACCATTTTGATGCCCATGGACTTGATGACGCGTGCCAGCAGATACATAGGTGTGGAGGCGCGCACGGTGGTCACGTCATACGTCTCGATGTAGTATATCACGTCGCGAATGGCATCGAGGCCCTCCTCTATGGTGTAGTTTATCTCATGGTGCACGGTACCTATGTGGTCAGCCACAAGGCGAGCCTTGGCAAGGTCGGGCGCACCCTTTAGTCCTACGGCAAACGAGTGCAGGCGTGGCCAGTAAGCCTTGGTGCGAGAGTCATCCTCCACGCGCATCTCGGAGTATTTGCATGCTATGGCAGAGATGACAGAAGAGTCAAGGCCTCCCGACAGCAGCACACCGTATGGCACGTCACTCATCAGCTGGCGCTTCACGGCATCCTCCAGTGCATCGTGTATGGCGGCGACGCTTGCGTCGTTGTCCTTCACTGCGTCAAAGCTGAACCAGTCACGCTGGTAATACCTTGTAAGGCAGTAGGGCTTCTCTCCGGCCTTCACTTGTGCAGTATCCTTGCTATATACATAGTGTCCGGGGAGGAAAGGCTCATAGTACTCACACTGTCCTTCGAGTGCTTTCAGTTCAGAAGCCACATATATGGTGCCGTCGCTGTCATGTCCTATATAGAGAGGAATGACACCGATAGCGTCGCGTGCTATGAGGAAGGCGTCCTTCTCCTCGTCGTAAAGCACAAAGGCAAAGATACCGTTAAGCTCTTCAAGGAAGTGGATGCCCTTGTCGCGGTAGAGAGCGAGTATCACCTCGCAGTCGCTGCCGGTCTGGAAGTCATACTGCCCGGCGTAGCGTCGGCGTATGTCCTGATGGTTGTATATCTCTCCGTTAACCACCAGCACCTGCTTGCGGTCGGAACTGAAAAGAGGCTGACCGCCAGACTCGGGGTCAACGATGCTCAGACGCTCGTGGGCGAGGACTGCGGAGCCGCCGTAATATATGCCGCTCCAGTCCGGACCGCGGTGACGTATTTTCTGACTCATCTTAAGAGCCTTCTGACGCAGCTGCTGCGTCTGCTCCTTAACATTTAATATTGCTACTATTCCACACATAGTGATTATACAAGTTATGAGTTATGAGTTATGAGTTATAGACCCACCCCAGCCCTCCCTGTGAGGGAGGGAGCCTGAGTATGGGAGTATTAATTATTAATTATGCATTATTATTTATTAATCATATCATTATTAATTAGGAACTGTGTTCTATATAGTCGATGAAAGCTTGGTTTACCATGCGTATTCCGCCCGGAGTGGGGTAGTTGCCTGTGAAATACCAGTCGCCTGTATGGTGCGGACAAGCCTGACGCAGTCCCTCGATGCTTTGGAACACCAGTTCCACGGGTGTCGTCATGCCTTCGGGTCGCAGCATCTCCACTATCTTGCGGTTTATCTCCTCTACGGAGAACGGGGCGTATATCTTTCTTACATGGTTAACCTGCGGTTGTTCCTTGCAGGCATTATATACATCGGTGACGAGCTGTTCCATGCCGCGCTCCCTTATCAGTGCCATGGCAGCGCGGAAGGCGCACAGTTCTTCAAGGTGTGACATGTCAATGCCGTAGTAGTCGGGGTAGCGTATCTGTGGAGAGCTCGACACCATCACTATCTTCTTTGGATGCAGGCGGTCAAGTATCTTGAATATGCTCTCCTTCAGCGTCGTACCTCGCACTATGGAGTCGTCTATTATCACCAGGTTGTCTTTGTAAGGTGTCAGTGAGCCGTAGGTGATGTCATATACGTGGGCGGCGAGGTCGTTGCGCTCGGCGCTGTCACTTATGAAGGTACGCAGTTTGATGTCCTTCCATACCACCTTCTCAGTACGCACTTGCGGGTGAATCTTCCTTATGCCGTCGGTCATGCCGTAGAAGGCGGTCTCGGCGGTGTTTGGAATGTATGAGAATACGGTGTTGGCGGTGTCGCCGTCAATGGCCTTGATAATATCCGGGGTGAGCTGTTCGCCGAGACGCTTACGCTCGCGATAGATGTCGCTGTCGCTGCCGCGGCTGAAGTATATGCGCTCAAAACTGCAGGCAGTGCAGGCGGTACTCTCTGTTATCTGACTTTGTTTTATGCGTCCGCTCTTATTGACGATAAGTGACTGTCCTGGTTGTAGTTCCTTTATGTCATCCACCTCAAGGTCAAACGTTGTCTGTATCACGGGCCGCTCGCTTGCCACTACCACCACCTCGTCGTCAGTATAGTAGAAGGCGGGACGTATGCCCCAAGGGTCACGCACGCAGAACATCTCGCCAGAGCCTGTCAGTCCGCACATCACGTAGCCGCCGTCAAAGCGTGGCATAGTGGTCTTCAGTACGTTGGCCATGTCAACGTGCTCGTCTATGTATCGCGTTATGTCAGCGCCCTCCAGCCCCAGTTCCCATGCCATGGCATAGAGCCGCTCCACCTCGCGGTCCAGACGGTGTCCCATCAGTTCGAGGGTGATATAGGCGTCGCCGTAAACGCGCGGTGACTGCCCCTGCGCCGTAAGGTAATGGAACATCTCATCAATGTTGGTCATGTTGAAGTTGCCGCACAGGGCGAGGTTGCGTGCCCGCCAGTTGTTGCGGCGCAGGAAAGGATGCACGTATTGCAGACCGCTCTTGCCGGTGGTGGAGTAGCGCAGGTGTCCCATGAAGAGCGATGCCTCCTCAGGAGCCTTTACCTGTGTGGTACGGCTGAATACCTCAGTGATGGCATCCTTGCCCTCGGCACGCTCGCGGAACATATACTCCTCGCCGGCCGGAGCGTCAAGACATACGAATGCCATGCCGGCGCCCTCCTGACCGCGGTTGTGCTGCTTCTCCATCATAAGGTAGAGCTTGTCAATGCCGTAGCGGCGCGAGCCATACTTCTCGCGGTAATACTCCAGCGGCTTAAGCAGGCGTATCATAGCCACGCCGCACTCATGCTTCAGTTGTTCCATCTATACATGCTTTAATGAATGACATAAACAACGGATGCGGATGCAGCACCGTTGACGAATATTCAGGGTGGAACTGTGTTCCGATGTACCAGCGGTGTGACGGCAGCTCCACAATCTCCACAAGCCCCGTCTGCGGATTGATGCCGGCGCAGCGCATTCCGTGGCTCTCAAAGTCGCCCCTGTAATCGTTGTTGAACTCATAGCGGTGGCGGTGACGCTCTCTTATCAGGCTCTTGCCGCCGTATGCCAGTAACGTCCTGCTGTCCCCGGCTATCTCGCACTCGTATGCTCCGAGGCGCATGGTGCCGCCCATCTGCTTTATGCTCTTCTGCCCCTCCATTATGTCAATGACGTTATGTGTGGTAGCGGCATCCATCTCGCTGCTGTTGGCATCAGCATAGCCCAGCACGTTACGTGCGAACTCTATCACCATCATCTGCATACCGAGACATATACCGAAGGCTGGCACGTTATGTGTGCGGCAATACTCCGCCGCCAATATCTTGCCCTCGGTGCCGCGCGCTCCGAAACCGGGGCATATCACAGCTCCTGCCATGCCACGCAACTTCTCCTCTACGTTGTCGGCTGTCAGACCTTCACTGTTAATGAAGTGGGTCTTCACCTTGCGGTCGTTATATGTGCCGGCGTGAGCCAGACTCTCAAGTATGCTCTTGTATGCGTCCTGCAGGTCATACTTGCCCACGAGGGCTATGTCAAGTACCTCCGTCGCGTGTTTCCTGCGCTCAAGGAAGTTGCGCCACGGACCCAGCTCTGGCGTTACCCCGGGCTGCAGTCCCATCTTCGTGAGGATGATGGCATCCAGTCCCTGCCGCTGCATATTGACGGGCACCTCGTAGATGCTGGGCATATCCTGACTCTGTATCACGGCCTTTATGTCCACGTTACAGAAGTGCGCCACCTTCTTACGCAGTTCGTCGCTGAGCTCATGCTCGGTGCGCAGCACCAGCACCTCAGGCTGTATGCCAAGTCCTTGCAGTTGCTTCACGCTTGTCTGCGTGGGCTTGGTCTTCAGCTCGCCGGCAGCGGCGAGGTATGGCACGTATGTGAGGTGTACGTTAAGAGCCCTCTCAGGTCCCAGTTCCCATCGCAGTTGTCTTATTGCCTCAAGGAAAGGCTGGCTCTCGATGTCGCCTATGGTGCCGCCTATCTCGGTTATCACGAAGTCAAGGCTGCGCGTGTCGTCATGCATTATCCTGCGCTTAATCTCGTCGGTGATGTGGGGTACCACCTGTATAGTCTTTCCGAGGTAGTCGCCGCGTCGCTCGCGGTTGATGACACTCTGGTATATGCGCCCCGTGGTCACGCTGTTGTTGCGTGTGGTCTCAATGCCTGTGAAACGCTCGTAGTGTCCCAGGTCGAGGTCGGTCTCCATGCCGTCGGCGGTCACATAGCACTCGCCGTGCTCGTAGGGGTTGAGGGTGCCGGGGTCTATGTTGATGTATGGGTCAAACTTCTGTATGGTGATGTTAAATCCTCTTGCCTGCAGCAGTTTGCCGAGTGATGCGGAGATGATGCCTTTGCCGAGTGATGAGGCTACGCCTCCAGTTATGAATATGTATTTGGTGTCTGTCATTATTTTATTTATGTATATATTCTCAATCTTTCATTTTTTCCCTTATGTGTTCCTCATACTCCGCTATCTCGCGCTCGCCTATGTGAGCCAGTCCGTAGTGCTCGTCATGCTGGGAGAAGTCAAGTCCTACCTTCTCGCTGTATGCCGATACGCGCATGGGCAGCAGTTGGTCTATAAGCCAATAGCCCACCCAACTCATTATAAATGTATAGACAAAGACTATCACAATGGCGAGCAGGTGATACAAGAAGATCACGAAACCATCCCATGTGCCGGCTATCAGTCCCTCTTGTATGAATATGCCTGTGAGCACGGTGCCGAATATGCCGCCCGTGCCGTGGGTCGGGAATACATCCAGGGCGTCATCTATTCTTGTGTGGGAACGCCAGTAAACGGCTATGTTGCATATTAAGGTTATGATGAATGCAATGAAGATGCTCTGTCCCACAGTGACGTAGCCGGCTGAAGGGGTGATGGCCACCAGACCTACCACGCAACCTACTGCAGCTCCCATGGCAGAGGGCTTGCGACCGCGCAGACAGTCAAAGAATATCCATGTCATCATGGCGGTGGCCGATGCCGTGTTGGTGTTAAGGAACGCCTTTACCGCCTGTCCGTCTGCATGTAGTGATGAACCGGCGTTGAATCCGAACCACCCTAACCAGAGCATCGCCGCGCCGAGCAATACGAAGGGGATGTTGGCTGGCTCGCTCTTCGCTGTGCTGCGTCTGCCGAGGAAAATGGCTCCTGCCAGGGCAGCCACACCTGAGGAGGCGTGAACCACTATACCGCCGGCAAAGTCAACGACACCCCAGCGCATGAACAGTCCCTCGGGATGCCACGTCATGTGTGCCAGCGGACAGTATATCACAAAGAAGAAGAACATCATGAAGAACAGGTAGGCTGAGAACCTCACGCGCTCTGCGAAGGAGCCTGTTATGAGCGACGGTGTGATGATGGCGAACTTCATCTGGAACAGAGCATAGAGCGCCAGCGGTATGGTCGCGCCGCCGAGCACGTTGCCTGCAGGAGTGGTGTAAACGGCTCCTCCCACGCCATGGAACATGGGGAAGGTCAGCGGCGAGCCAATTACGCCCCCTATATCATCGCCGAAACACAGCGAGAACCCTATCACCACCCATAAGACGGATATCAGTCCCATTGCGATGAATGATTGCAGCATGGTGGATATGACGTTCTTCGCTCCGACCATGCCTCCATAAAAGAATGACAGTCCGGGTGTCATCATTAATACAAATATGGTGGCGGTTATCAGCCACGCCACGTCAGCCGCTGACACCTGAGACCAGTCGCACTCAAATGTCGGCTCGCCGACAAACAAACCCGCTATGGCAATCAGTGTCATTGCCGTCATCAGCGTTATCCATCTTTTCTTAATCATATCTACCTTTTGTTATCACAATTATTGAATCTTGGTGCAAAATTAATACAAAATGTCAAAATATACCGCAAAAGCATAACTTTTTGTAATTATAATTTTCGCCAAACTATCAATCTGTAAACAAAATGCGACAAAAGAGATATTTTCGTTTACAGATTGTCCGAATAATCCACTTATTCGTTACAAAGTGTCACGGGTAAAGAAAAATAACTAAAAAAGTGTTAGAAAATCATTGCTATTTCAAACTATTTGTATAATTTTGCAACCGAAAACCAGAAAAAAGAAAGTAAAAGTAAGGATAATATGACAATGTGTATTAAAAAACAAAGTGGACTTTATCAAAGCAGTTATGAGCACGATGCCTGCGGTGTGGGCATGGTGGTGAACATACATGGAGGAAAGAGCCACGAGTTGGTTGACAATGCGCTGCGTGTATTGGAGAACATGGAGCACCGTGGCGCTGAGACGCGTGACAAGACCGGCGATGGTGCCGGCATCATGGTGCAGATACCGCATGAGTTTATATTGCTTCAGGGAATACCGGTGCCTGAGAAGGGACGCTATGGTACGGGACTCATCTTCTTGCCAAAAGACGAGGCACGCCAGCAGGATATTCTTGCTGTGTTGGTGCAGGAGGTAGAGAAGGAAGGTCTCGGTCTGATGCCGTTGCGTGATGTACCGACAGACTCAAGTGCCTTGGGTGTGGCTGCGCGTGAGGTGGAGCCGGTCATAAAGCAGGTGTTTGTGACGGGAGCGGCCGAGGAGCAGTTTGAGCAGCTGGACCGTATATTATATAAGGTAAGAAAAAGGATTGAGAACAAGGTTTCGGATGAGGATTTCTATATCTGTTCGTTGTCAACGCGCAACATTATATATAAAGGTATGTTGACGAGTGGACAGTTGCGCCGCTACTTCCCTGATTTGTCAAATCCTTACTTCACCAGCGGTCTGGCATTGGTGCACTCACGTTTCTCTACCAACACATTCCCTCAGTGGAAGTTGGCACAGCCGTTCCGCCTTCTGGCGCATAACGGTGAGATAAACACCATACGTGGCAACCGTGGATGGATGAAGGCGCGTGAGAGTGTGCTTAACAGTGAGGCGCTGGGCGACATCAGTGACCTGCGTCCTATAGTGCAGGAGGGAATGAGTGACTCCGCGAGCCTTGACAACGTGTTTGAGTTCCTTACAATGAGTGGACTGTCACTGCCACAGGCTATGGCGATACTTGTGCCAGAGTCGTTTAATGACAAGAACCCTATATCTGAGGACTTGAAGGCTTTCTATGAGTATCACTCCATACTGATGGAGCCGTGGGATGGTCCTGCTGCACTGTTGTTCAGCGATGGCCGCTATGCTGGTGGTATGCTTGACCGTAACGGTCTCCGTCCGTCACGCTATACCATCACGCGTCAGGGTATGATGGTAGTAGCGTCAGAGGCGGGAGTGATGAGCTTCGACCCTGCCGACGTGGTAAGCAAGGGCCGTCTGCAGCCAGGTAAGATACTGCTTGTTGACACAGAGGAAGGCAAGATATATTACGATGGCGAGATAAAGGAGCAGTTGGCAGGTGCACACCCTTACCGTGAGTGGCTCTCCACCAACCGTATTCAGCTGGAGAAGTTGAAGAGCGGACGTAAGGTTGACAACTCTGTGTCTGACTACGGACGCAAGCTGCGTATGTTCGGTTTCGGACAAGAGGATATTGATAAGACCCTCGTGCCTATGGCTACTGCAGGACAGGAGCCTGTAGCTGCTATGGGTAATGATACTCCGCTGGCTGTCATCAGCGATCGCCCGCAGGTGTTCTTCAACTACTTCCGCCAGCAGTTTGCACAGGTCACAAACCCGGCTATCGACCCTATACGTGAGGAGCTGGTGATGAGTCTTACAGAGTATATAGGCGCCGTAGGCACCAACATCCTTACACCTGACGAGAAGAACTGTAAGATGGTGCGCTTGCCTCAGCCGGTGCTTACCAACACTCAGCTTGACATACTGTGTAACATAGGTTATAAGGGCTTTAAGACAAGGAAACTCTCTATGCTCTTCGACAAGGAGAAAGGCGAGGAGGGACTGCGCGAGGCTATAGATACGCTGTGCAAGGAGGCAGAGGCTTCGGTAGATGACGGAGTGAACTATATCATCCTTACCGACCGTGACGTTGATGAGCAGCATGCTGCCATCCCGTCTCTTCTGGCAGTGTCTGCCGTGCATCATTATCTGATAAGCGTTCAGAAGCGTGTGCAGACGGCCTTGATAGTAGAGAGTGGTGAGATACGTGAGGTTATGCACGCTGCTTTGTTGCTGGGCTATGGTGCCAGTGCCATCTGCCCTTACATGACTTTCGCCGTGCTTGATGACCTCGTAAGGCATGGTAAGATACAGGAGGAGTATGCCACGGCAGAGCATAACTACATAAAGGCGGTTGACAAGGGCCTGAAGAAGATAATGTCAAAGATGGGTATCTCCACCATACGCTCATATCGTGGTGCCAAGATATTTGAGAGCATAGGTCTCAGTGAGGAACTGCTGCGCAGGTATTTCGGTACGGAGGTAAGTACCATTGGTGGTATAGGCTTGCGTGATATAGCCCGTGATGCGGCGAGACTGCACAGTGAGGCTTACTCGCTTACGACTGACAGTGATGCATCGCTCCTGTCTGATAACGGACTGTTCTCTTATCGTAAGGATGGCATAAAGCACGCATGGAACCCCGACACCATAGCCAATCTGCAGATAGCCACCCGTCTCGGTTCATACGCTAAGTTCAAGGAGTGGGCTAAGATGGTAGATGAGAAGGAGAGTCCGCTGTTCATACGTGACTTCTTCGGTTTCAAGAAGGTTGCTGCTCCGTTGTCTGTTGACGAGGTGGAGCCTGTAGAGAGTATAGTAAGACATTTCGTTACAGGCGCTATGTCATTCGGTGCACTTAGCATAGAGGCCCATGAGGCTTTGGCGCTTGCCATGAACAAACTTGGTGCACGCAGCAATACCGGTGAGGGCGGTGAGGACAACGCACGTTATCATACAGAGGTTGACGGTGTGAGTCTGTCAAGTAAGACCAAGCAGGTGGCCAGCGGACGCTTTGGTGTCACGGCGGAGTATCTGGTCAATGCAGAGGAGATACAGATTAAGGTGGCACAGGGAGCCAAGCCTGGTGAGGGCGGACAGCTGCCGGGCTTTAAGGTCAACGAGGTGATAGCCAAGACACGTAACGCTATACCTGGCATATCACTCATTTCACCACCGCCACATCATGACATATATAGTATTGAGGACCTGGCGCAGCTCATTTTCGACTTGAAGAACATCAACCCTACAGCAGCCGTCTCAGTGAAGCTCGTGGCTGAGAGTGGTGTGGGCACCATCGCTGCAGGTGTAGCAAAGGCAAAAGCCGACCTCATCGTCATCAGTGGTGCAGAGGGAGGCACGGGAGCATCGCCTGCTTCATCAATGCGCTTTGCCGGTATCTCACCAGAGATAGGACTGGCAGAGACACAGCAGACACTCGTAAGAAACGGACTGCGTAACCAGGTGCGCCTGCAGACTGACGGCCAGCTGAAGACCGCTCGTGATGTCATCATTATGGCAATGCTCGGTGCTGATGAATTCTCATTTGGCACACTGCCGCTCATAGTTCTCGGCTGTGTCATGATGCGTAAGTGTAACACTAACACCTGTCCGGTGGGCGTAGCTACTCAGGACGAGAGACTGCGTGCACACTTCAGAGGACGTGCTGAGTATGTGGTGAACTTCTTCACCTTCCTTGCCGAGCATGTACGTGAATACCTGGCAGAGATAGGTGTTAAGAGGCTGAAGGACATCATCGGTAGGACAGACCTCATCGAGGTACATGCTGCCGCTGATGGTACCAAACAGGCTACGATGGACTTCTCTCGTCTGCTCTATCAGGAGACATCCGCCCACGGCACCCAGCTCTATTGGGACAGAAGCGGATTTACAGAGGTAAGCAATGTGAAGGACGAGGCTATCGTACGTATGGCTGCTCCTGCTTTAGACAACAAAGAGGAGGTGAGCCTCGACTATACTATATGTAATGTGGACCGTGCCGTGGGTACCATGCTCGCAGGCGAGATAGCCCGCCGCTACGGTGAGGAGGGACTGCCCGACGGTTGCATATCACTCAAGTTCAGAGGTTCGGCAGGCCAGTCATTCGGTGCTTTTGCAGTCAAGGGAATGAGTATGCTGCTTGAAGGCGAGGCCAATGACTACTTCGGTAAAGGCCTGTCTGGCGGACGTATCAGCATCATGCCGCCGTCACGCAGTAATGATGACTTCCGTGCGGAGGACAACATCATAGCAGGCAACACCGGACTCTACGGCGCCACCAGCGGTGAGCTTTATGTCAACGGCCGTGTGGGCGAGCGTTTCGCAGTGCGTAACAGCGGTGCCATAGCAGTAATAGAGGGTGCCGGCGACCACTGCTGTGAGTATATGACAGGCGGCAGGGTAGTGGTGCTCGGTGCCACAGGCCGTAACTTCGCCGCAGGTATGTCGGGTGGCGTGGCATACGTGTATGACCCTAAGCATACGTTTGACTACTTCTGTAACATGGACATGGTAGAGCTGACACTGGTGGAGGATAACGTAAGCCGTAAGGAGTTGCTTGAGCTGATACGCCAGCACTACCTGCATACTGGCAGTGCGCTTGCCGGTCGTATGCTTGACGACTGGAACCGCTACGTGGGTGACTTCATACAGGTGACACCTATTGAGTACAAGCGCGTGCTTCAAGAGGAGCAGATGGCTAAGCTGCGCGAGAAGATAGATGCAGTGAGCCGTGACTATTAATCGTTGAATATAATTCATATAAGATAATTATGGGAAATCCTAAAGCATTTCTTACCGTGCCTCGCAAGGAGGCTGGATACAGACCTGTTAACGACCGCATACATGACTTCGGCGAGGTGGAGCAGACGCTCAATACGCGCGACCGTCAGGAGCAGGCATCACGCTGCATGGACTGCGGAGTGCCGTTCTGCCACTGGGCTTGTCCTCTGGGTAACAAAGACCCTGAGTGGAATGACGCCCTCTACCACGGCGAGTGGGAGAAGGCATACAAGATACTGAGAAAGACCAATCCTTTCCCTGAGTTCACCGGACGCATCTGTCCCGCGCTGTGTGAGAAGGCCTGCGTGCTCTATCTTACCACAGGCGAGGCTGTCACAAACCGTGAAAACGAGTGCGCCATTGCTGAGCGTGCATATCAGGAGGGATACGTAACAGTGAGATGTCCACAGCATGGAGACAAGCGCGTGGCAGTGATAGGCGCCGGACCTGCCGGACTTGCAGTGGCTGAGAAACTTAACCAGAAGGGATATGTGGTCACCGTGTTTGACAAGAACGAGGCGGCAGGCGGACTGTTACGCTACGGCATACCAAACTTCAAGCTTAACAAGAGTGTCATAGACCGCCGCATCAGTATCATGGAACAGGAGGGCGTGACATTTGTCTATGGAAAGGCAATAGATGATGTGGAGGCACTGAGCAAAGACTATGACGCAGTAGTCATAGCCACCGGCACTCCGACTGCCCGTAACCTCAATGTCCCAGGTCGTGAGCTTAAAGGCGTACACCTTGCCCTTGAGCTGCTCTCACAGCAGAACCGTGTGCTGGCCGGTGTGGAGTACTCAAAGGAGGAGCGTGTCACCGCCAAGGGTAAGAACGTGCTCGTGATAGGCGGTGGCGACACAGGCTCAGACTGCATTGGCACGGCCCACCGTCAGGGTTGCAAGAGCGTGACGCAGATAGAGATAATGCCAAAGCCCCCGGTAGGACACAACGCAAACACTCCATGGCCTAACTGGCCGGTGATACTCAAGACCACGTCATCGCATGAGGAGGGCTGTACCCGTCGCTGGAACATCAACACGCTGGAGTTCATAGGCGATGCCGAGGGACGTGTCAGTGCCGTGCGCGTGCAGCCTATCGACTGGAAGCCAAACCCTGAAGGCGGCCGCCCCATCATGGTAGAGGCTGGTGAGCCAGAGGAGATAAAGGCAGAGCTGGTGTTGCTCGCCATGGGCTTCCTCAAGCCTGAACACCCTGAGTATCCAGAGAATGTCTTTGTGTGTGGCGATGCCAAGAGCGGCGCATCACTCGTGGTAAGAGCCATAGCCAGCGGCTTGAAGACTGCTGACGATGTGGATAAATACCTTTCTAAGGATGAGTAAGATAAAGTTCACCAAGATGCACGGCTGCGGCAATGACTACATATACGTCAACGCCATGGAGAATGACATCACAGACCTCTATGTGGCAACCACAGCCTGGAGCGACCGCCACAAGGGCATAGGCTCTGACGGTCTTGTGCTGATAGACAAGGCTACGGTGGAGGGTGCCGACTTCTCCATGCGTATCTTCAATGCTGACGGCTCTGAGGCTATGATGTGTGGCAATGCGTCGCGGTGCATAGGTAAGTATCTTTATGAGCGCGGACTTACCGACAAGACAGAGATACACCTGCAGACTCTCTCTGGTATCAAGACGTTGAAGCTCAGCGTAAGTGGCGGCATAGTGGAGAGCGTGACGGTTGATATGCTTGAGCCGGCGTTTGAGGATGAAGAACTGTTTACTGGTTGCGACACACCCATGCAAGGCACGTTTGTCTCAATGGGCAATCCGCATTACGTCATCTTCACCAATACCATAGACCAAGTGGTTGAGCTCGGGCCGGTGCTGGAGCGACACCAAGCTTTCCCCCGGCGGTGTAACATAGAGTTTGCCCGTGTTGAGCCTGACGGAAAGATACGCACCCGTGTATGGGAGCGTGGCAGCGGAATAACAGAGGCCTGCGGTACGGGAGCTTGCGCCACGGCAGTGGCAGCGGCACTGACGGGCAGGGCCGGCAGGGTGTCACGGATAGTGATGGATGGTGGCACACTCAGCATAGAGTGGAACAAGGCTGACAACCACGTATATATGACGGGACCGGCGGAGTTTGTGTTTGACGGGGAGATAACAGACCCACCCCAGCCCTCCCTGTGAGGGAGGGAGTACTAAACAACGAAACAACTAAACGACTAAACAACCAAACGACCAAACGACCAAACGACCAAAGACATGGCATTAGTAAACGTACATTTCTTAAACTTGCAGAACAACTACCTGTTTGCTGACATAGCAAAGAAGGTAAACGCATACAAGGTGACGCATCCCAAGGTGGATGTCATATCGCTCGGCATAGGCGACGTTACGCAGCCTCTCTGTCCGGCTGTGATAGAGGCCATGCACCGTGCCGCTGACGAGATGGCTACGGCAGAGGGATTCCGTGGCTACGGTCCGGAACAGGGATATGACTTCCTGCGCGAGGCCATACTGAAGAACGACTTCCTGCCGCGCGGAGTGCGCCTTGACATTGACGAGATATTCATCAACGACGGCGCGAAGAGCGACACGGGCAACTTCCAGGAGCTGCTCCACTGGGATGACCACATCGGCATGACAGACCCTGTCTATCCTGTATATATCGACTCTAATGTCATGATAGGTCGCTGCGGCTCGCACAAGGAGGACGGCGGATGGTCTAACGTGACCTATATGCCTACCACTGCGGAGAACGGCTTCGTGCCGCAGATACCCGGCGGCCGTCCGCTTGACATCATTTACCTGTGTTACCCTAACAACCCCACAGGTACCGTGATAACGAAGGCGGAGCTGCGCAAGTGGGTGAACTATGCGTTGAAGAACGACGCACTGATACTCTACGACGCGGCGTATGAGGCCTACATACAAGACCCTGACATACCGCACAGCATATATGAGATACGAGGAGCGAGAAAGTGCGCTGTGGAGTTTCATAGTTTCTCCAAGACGGCTGGCTTCACCGGCATACGCTGCGGCTACACCGTGGTGCCTAAAGAACTGACGCTCTCAGACTTCGACGGCAACCGCGTGTCGGCCAACCACTTGTGGTTGCGCAGGCAGTGTACTAAGTTTAACGGCACCAGCTATATATCCCAGCGCGCCGCCGAGGCCATATACTCACCCGAGGGTAAGAAGCAGGTGAAGGCGGTGATAGACTACTATATGGATAATGCCCGCCTGATGCTTACCACTCTGCGCTCACTGGGTTATGAGGTGTATGGTGGCGAGAACGCCCCCTATATCTGGATGAAGACTCCGGGCGGCAAGGGCTCATGGCAGTTCTTTGAGGAGATGCTCTACACGGCCGGCGTGGTGTGTACGCCGGGAGTGGGCTTTGGTCCGTCAGGTGAGGGATACGTGCGCCTCACAGCCTTCGGCACCAGGGAGAACACCGAGGAGGCTCTGCGCAGGATAAAAGAGAAGTTATAGTTCTTATAGTACCTATAGTGCCTATAGTACCTATAGTATCTATAGTCCCTATACTATTAATAATAAATAAAAAGATTGATTTTATGGAAAACTTAAGATTTCAGGTAGTAGGTGAGGCTTTCAAGAAGCAGCCTGTTGATGTTCCGGCACCAGCTGAGCGTCCTTCAGAGTTCTTTGGAAAGTATGTGTTTAACAAGCAGAAGATGTTCAAGTATCTTCCTAAGAAGGTATATGACAAGATGCTTGATGTGATAGATAATGGTGCACCGCTCGACCGTGCCACGGCCGACAAGGTGGCTGAGGGCATGAAGAAATGGGCCATGGAACTGGGTGCTACCCACTGTACCCACTGGTTCCAGCCTCTTACCGACACCACGGCAGAGAAGCATGACGCTTTCGTGGAGCATGACTGGAAAGGTGGCATGATTGAGGAGTTTGAGGGCAAGAGCCTTGTTCAGCAGGAGCCTGACGCCTCTTCTTTCCCATCAGGCGGCATACGCTCTACCTTCGAGGCGCGCGGCTACTCTGCATGGGACCCTACATCTCCTGTCTTCGTCATTGGCGATACACTGATGATTCCTACGGTGTTCATCTCTTATACAGGAGAGGCACTTGACTATAAGACACCATTGCTCAAGGCACTGAGCGCTGTCAACAAGGCTGCCACAGAGGTGGTGCATTACTTCAACCCTGAGGTTAAGAAGTGTATCTCTAATCTCGGTTGGGAGCAGGAGTACTTCCTCGTTGACGAGGGACTCTACTCAGCACGCCCTGACCTGCTCCTTACAGGCCGCACCCTTATGGGTCACTCCTCTGCCAAGGACCAGCAGATGGACGACCACTACTTCGGTGCCATCCCTGAGCGTGTGGCTGCCTTCATGAAGGATTTGGAGATACAGGCTCTTGAGCTGGGCATACCTTGCAAGACACGCCATAACGAGGTTGCGCCAAACCAGTTTGAGCTGGCTCCGATATTCGAGGAGACTAACCTTGCCGTTGACCATAACATGCTCATCATGTCATTGATGAAGAAGGTGGCACGCAAGCACGGCTTCCGCTGCCTGCTCCACGAGAAGCCTTTCGACGGTGTCAACGGTTCTGGTAAGCACAATAACTGGTCGCTCTCAACAGACAATGGCATACTGCTCCACGCTCCTGCCAAGGACGAGATAGGCAACCTGCGTTTCGTTACCTTCGTTGTGGAGACACTGATGGGCGTATATAAACATAACGGCCTGCTCAAGGCCTCTATCATGAGCGCCACCAACGCCCACCGTCTGGGTGCCAACGAGGCTCCGCCGGCTATCGTCAGCTCGTTCCTCGGCAAGCAGCTCACTGAGATACTTGACCATCTGGAGAACACTAAGGATGACAGCATAGCTATCAGCGGCAAGTCTGGCCTGAAGCTCGGCATACCTGCCATACCTGAGCTGTTGATAGACAATACCGACCGCAACCGCACTTCTCCGTTCGCCTTCACTGGCAACCGCTTTGAGTTCCGTGCCGTAGGCTCTGAGGCTAACTGCGCCAGTGCCATGATAGCCCTTAACTCCGCTGTGGCTGAGGCTCTGGTTGACTTCAAACAGCGTGTGGACAAGCGCATTGAGGAGTTCTCCGGCCGTCCTGAGTTTGCTGAGGGTACCGGCCACACCGCCAAGTACCACGCCATCGTCAGCGTGCTGCGTGAGGACATCAAGACCTGCAAGGCAATACGTTTCGACGGTAACGGCTACTCTGACGAGTGGGTGGCTGAGGCTGAGAAGCGCGGACTTGACGTGGAGAAGTCATGCCCGAAGATTTTTGACCGTTACCTCGACGCTGAGTCGGTCAAGATGTTCGAGTCTCTTAACGTCATGACGAGGAAGGAGCTTGAGGCCCGCAACGAGATAAAGTGGGAGACCTACACGAAGAAGATACAGATAGAGGCGCGCATCTTCGGTGACCTCAGCATCAACCACATCATACCTCAGGTGGTGGCTTACCAGACCAAGCTGGCGCAGAACGTGGCTGCCCTGAAGCAGATATTGCCTGAGGATGAGTTTAAGACCGTGGCAGCAAGTAACCTCGCTCTTATCTCTGAGATATCACAGCGCGTGAAGACCATCGAGGAGGGCTGCCTGCAGCTTACTGAGGCGCGCAAGGTGGCTAACAAGATTGCCTCTGAGCGTGAGAAGGCTATTGCCTACCACGACACCGTGGAGCCGCTGATGGGTAGCATACGTTACCACATTGACAAACTTGAGGCTAAGGTGGACGATGAGGTATGGACACTGCCTAAGTATCGCGAGTTACTGTTTATAAGATAATTGTTTCATGGACAATCAACTTCTTTTATTGGTTGTTAAAGTTTATAGGGTGTACCTGCCGTGAGGTGATGTGACCCCGAAAAGTTGGACATTAAATTAAACATTAATTATTCAACTCTCTATAGTAGTGAGCTCGGTATTGTGCCGGGCTCATTC
>OCTW011202132.1_pt1 | contig 22157 bp, 19 predicted proteins | sample 1539671 | NCBI WGS metagenome assembly OCTW01 (sample SAMN02144230, study PRJEB22623) | gut metagenome | biome: sheep rumen | host: Ovis aries | place: New Zealand
AAGTAATATTTACGAATGTATTTGCCCCAAAGAAGAAACATTATTCTCGTTCCTCCTTTTTCCTATTAACTAAGAAGAAGATAAGATAAGTAATGCCTCCAAAAAGCACAAAACCAGAATAATCAATTAAAACATCGATAATCGACATATATCTACCAGGGGTAACAAATTGCATCGCTTCACTGATAAAGGCAACTGAAAGGCCAATCGCTAAAGCAGAAATCATTATTTCAATTTTTCTATTAATATAGGCATTATCAAGCATTGATAAAGTAACAACAGTCAAAAAGCCAGAAACACCAAATAGTCCAAAGTGACCAACGAGTTTTCTTATTACCATATGTGCCCATTCTGGATCAGTGACAAATCGAGAACTTGGATTAATCTTTTCAATGATACTAACAAGCCACTGAGTGATTCCAGCACTTTGAGAAGCACTATTGGTCCCATTTATTCCACCTTCGACAATAATAAAAACATCTACTGCAGCCATCAAAATGAGAAATATATAGAATAAAATGTTTCTTGTTTTCATATGTAGAAATAATTTTATATGAAAATTATAACTAAGTGTTATAATAAACTCTATGACAAACGAAGAATTAAATGCCTTAATAACAAAAATCTTAGGAGAAGGAAGCGAAATCCTCCATGAAGTAATGGGTGGAATGATGAACAAATCCTATCTCGTTAAAGATAAAAATGACAAAAGATATATTTTATATATTCCAACAGAACAGGCTAACGAAATGGTTGATCGTAAACTCGAAAAAGAACATCAACGTATCGTTTACGAATTAGGCATTACTAGTAAGAATGTTTATTTCGACACCGAAACCGGAATTAAAATGAATGAATATATCGAAGGAACTTCAATTGATAAAGTTAGTGATTTCGATTATGAAAAAATTGCTAAACTCTTTAAGAAACTTCACAATTCTATTCTCCTTTCAAGAGTGGATTACGCTCCATTTACTAGATTCATTGAAACCTATGAAAAAGAAGCTCTCTCCTTCAATCATGAAGTTCCTTCTTTATATAAAGATTTAAGAGATTTCCTCTTTGGCAAAAGAGATTATCTTGAAAGTCAAAGACTTGTCTTAAGTCATAACGACGCTCAAAGAAGTAATATCGTTAAAGGAGAAGACGGAGAATACAAATTCATCGACTTCGAATTCATGGGTAATAACGATGAAATCTATGATATCGCTGCCTTTGGTAATGGTACTGTTTCAGAAGGTAGAAAACTCTTAGAGTTTTACTTTGATAACAATCCAAATCAAGAACAAATTAAGCGCTTCTATTTATGGAGAATTTATATTTCTCTTCAATGGTATAACGTCGCCATCACCAAACACTACCGCGGAGAAGGTGAAAAGCACAACTTTAATTTCTTAGATGTCGCTAATCACTTCTTAGCAAATGCTAAAAACGCCTATGATGGATATCATCTCGAAATCAAAGATGATGAAGTTCAAGATGACACAATTAAACTTATCATCACCACTTTAGATAAAGTCCGTCACTTTTTAAGAAGAGATGGAGGAGATTGTGAACTCGTCTCTTTTGAAAATGGAATCGCTTATGTAAGAATGCATGGAGCGTGCCAAGGCTGCTCATATGCTTATAACGATGTTAAAGATTTAGTGGAAGTCATCCTCCAAGAAGAAGTTCCTGGAGTGGTTGAAGTTCGCCTTGCTGAATAATTGGGGTATAGCCAAGCGGTAAGGCATCGGCCTCTGACTCCGACATTCCTTGGTTCGATCCCAAGTACCCCAGCCATTATAAAAACAAAGACCCCTAAGGGTCTTTTAATTTAATCTTTGCAAGGCAATGTCGAATAACCTTTATTTTTAAGTTTTTGAACTTTTCTATCTAGATATGGTCTAAATAATTTAGTGAACCATTTCGTTTTTCCAAACCACTTAACAAGAGTTGGGCTAGTCGCATAATAGAATTTAATAAACGCTCTACCGCTTCTTCTTTTGGCGAGATATTGATCTCTATATCTTCTTAAGCACCAAACCTCAGGACAGTTATAAGATTGATAGACACAAGTTGCGATATAACAGCCACTTTTTGTTCCACTAGAAGTAGTAGAATTTGATGAATTAGACGACGGTTCTCCACTATTTTCGCCATAAGTGGTCTCCATAAATTCTTTCCCCATCAGCATTTTAAAAGTGTTGATGTGGTTAGCGTTAATCATCACATCACCACGAGCAGACTTGTAGTTCGTGTAGATACTTACAGCAAAATTAAGTGGTGATTTGCACTCCTTAGAAACTTCTAAATATTCGGCTGCTTTATCACCATATTTTTTTGTGAAATAATCTTTTAAAGTATCTTCGGCGTTTTCTAAATTTAAGTTATTTGAAATAGTAGAAATATCTTCATCATCAAAAGCGACTCTAAGATGCTTAAAATATTCTAAAACTGCTGACATCATGATGAAGTTTATCGCATCATATTTAGTTGCTAAGTCTAATGAATTATTAGTGAGATAACCTCTAATCTTTGGATTAACTGAATTAAAAATATAATGCTTAAAATCTGGATCTTTTTGGTTTTTCACCACTTCCGTATCTACACATATTTTCATGTAGAATTCAGATCCTTTTAAACTCAAAGCTTGATCGAGAATAACTAGTTCTGCACTATAATCTTTTACGATATCAAACATATGATGCCTCCAAAACAAAAAACCTCTTAAGAGGTTTTTATTTTAATAAGTTTTCCTTACGGTTAACAACGATATAGCCATTACGGTTATAAACATCTTTTCTATTATAAGTAATTTCATTGCCGTTAGGTTCAATGAATATTCCACCAGCTTCAGTGACGACAATTTGACATGCCGCAGTATCCCATTCTTTAGTATTAGGAGAGGAACGGAATGTAATTTCTGCTAATCCATGAGCAATTGCACATGGTTTAAGAGAACTACCTCTTTTCATGACATGCTTAATCTTGTCAGGATGACGATCAATTAAAGCTTGTTCATCAGCGGTGAAATGGAAGACAGAAGTGAGAATTGTTAAGTCTTCAGTTTTATCATTAACGTGGATTCTAACAGGTTCTTCACCTAGCTTTTGGAAGAACGATCCATTTCCAGCGCTTGCAAAATAAATTTCATCTAAAGCAGGAGCAATAACCACTCCAACCACTAATTTATGTTTATATGCAAGAGCAATATTGGTGGTAAATTCACCATCTTTAGCGACAAAGTCTTTTGTGCCATCAACCGGATCAACAATCCATACATAGTCGTTATTTAAACGATCTAAGTTATCTGTGCTTTCTTCGGTTAAGAAAGCATGTGTTGGGAAAACTTTATGAAGATATTCACGAATAATCTTATCAGCTGCTTTATCAGCGTTAGTTACTGGAGAATTATCTTCTTTGATTTCAACATCGAAACCTTTGTTATAAAACTCCATGATTTTTTCTTTAGCTTTTAAACCAGCGTTGATTGCTTCTTGAAGTTCTTTTTCCCACATAATTATTTTTTCCTCCACTCCGCTAAAGTGTTATCCAAATCATCTAAGATGGAATTAATGATGTCAAAATCTAAGCTCTTGAGTTGAGCTCCGCTAGCACGAGCATGTCCGCCTCCGCCAACACGAGCTGCGCAAGGTTGAATTTCTGGTCCATTACTTCTAATTTCAACACGGACTTTTCCATCATCATATTGAGCAAAGGAACACCAGATTGGATATCCCTCAATATTTCCAAGAAGATTCACTAAGTTACTAGCTGCATTAGCAGATAACCTAATCTTATGAAGTTTCTCTTTAGAATAGACGATGTAAATGACTCCGCCTTTTGAAACTTTGTAATGAGTCATAATATATCCTTTTGCAAAAAGTGATTGTTCGTCAGTCATTGCTAAAAGGCTATTAAGTTTTTCAACTTCCGCACCACATTCACACAAATACTTAACACGAGTAAATGTTTTAATGTAGTCAGTTCCGAATTGGAATCTCGCTGTATCAGTAACTACGCCTAAATAGAGGGCAGTAGCACCTATAACATTAAGTTTGATGCCTAAGGACATCGCTAAAGCGGCAATAATATCACATGTCGAGTTAGCGTCAGTATCAACTACTTGTGGTCCTTCGGTAAATGTTTGAGTGTCGATGTGATGATCAATCTTTGCCCAAGCTTTGCAATTGAAGATTCTAGAATCTTCCATTCTTGGTAAGTCGTTCGCATCTACGAGAATCGCAAGCGAATTTCTTATAACTTCATCACTAACGACATCAACTTTTGGTAAAACTGAGAAGAATTTTGGGCATCCAGTGCCAGTGATGTAGACTTTTTTGGTTGGATATAAAGCGCGAATAATTTCACGGAGTCCAACTTGTGCACCATAGCAGTCTCCATCAGGATTGATATGTCCAAAGATGACTATTGAATCATACTTTCTAATCAGTTCGAAGATCTCATCAAACATTGAGATTAAAACTCATTTCCTTCTTCAGAAGCTGAATCTTCTTTTTCTTCAGAATCTTCATCAAAAGATTCTTCTTTATTTTCCTCATCTCTGAAGACTTTGTTGTATTCGTCTTCTTCCTCTTCTTCAGAGTCATCATCGCTGGTTTGAACATCACTATAGACGTCCCTCATATCGATGTGAACTTTGTCGAAGGTGTGTCTTTCTCTTAAGTCCCACTCATTTTCACCCAAGGTGACAAATCTGCCATCGAGCATCATGTTGGTAAAGAATTGTCCCGCTCTTCTAGCAGCTTCTTCTTCACTCATGCCACTTTGTTCTTTGACATATTCCCAAATTTGAGCGAAATTTGCAGAACCCTTGCGACTTGCAACGAATTCGTATGCAATTTCAATTAATGATTTAGGCATTGGCGTGCCTCCTTCCTTACATCTTTTCTGGCGCGGATACTCCGACCAAATTAAGTGCGTTTCTTAATACAATTTTACAAGCTAGGCATAAGCCTAATCTTGAAGAGGTAACCGCTAGGTTATCTCTATCTATAACTCGACATTCAGTGTAGAACGCATGGACTTTTTCCGCGAGTTCATGAATGTAGTTAGTAATTTTATATGGTGCTCTTTCGCTAGATGCAACATTAACGACTTCTCTAAATGAAGCAAGTTTCTTGACGAGTTCAAGTTCGCTGAACTCTTTGAGTTCTTTTCCACTTACATCAACTTCAATATCGCTTGCAGTCTTCAAGACTGAGCACAATCTTGCGTGAGCATATTGAGCGTAATAAACAGGGTTGTCACTACTTTGTTTAACAGCAAGGTCCAAGTCAAAGTCGAGATGTCCACTGGCGGCTCTCATAACAAAGAAGTATCTCGCCGCATCTACACCGGCGTCTTCACATAATTCACGTAATGTATATCCGTTACCAGTACGCTTAGAGAGTTTGAATTCTTCTCCATCTTTCATCATTCTCACCATTTGAATGAGTTCGACTTCAAGAACATCGCTTTGATATCCGTGCATCATGAGTGCGCTCTTCATACGATTAATGTACCCGTGATGATCAGCACCCAAGACATCGATTAATTGATCGAATCCTCTTGAGAGTTTATTCACGTGATAGACAATGTCTGGCATGAAGTAGGTGTATTCACCATTGCTTTTAACAATAACTCTATCTTTGTCGTCCAAGAAGTCAGTAGTTCTTAAGACTTTAGCACCACCATCTTCATAGATATGATCTTTCAAATATTCGATTTCTTTTTCAACAGCGTTGCCACTTCTAATGACTTTTTCGCTGCTATAAACATCAAAGACAATGTTGTAATTTGCAAGGTCTTCTCTAATCTTTTCAAGTTCTAATTCTTGGCCTTTTTCCTTAAAGAACTCAAGCGGATTGTCTAATTCAAGGAGTTTATCTCCATATAATTCTCTAATCTTTTCCGCTACTAATTTGACATCAATTCCGTGATATCCATCTTCAGGAAGCTTGAATGGTAAGCTAAGCGCTTCTTTATATCTTTCGATTAGTGATTCACCAAGGTGATCAATTTGATTACCGGCATCATTAATGTAGTATTCACGAGTCACATCATATCCATCAAAGGAAAGAATACGACTAATAGCGTCTCCGATTGCCGCTCCACGAGCGTGACCAACATGAAGATCACCAGTTGGGTTAGCGGAAACGAATTCGACATTAATCTTTTTGTTTTTCTTCTCGCCTCTACCAAAATCATCACCTTCAGAAACGATTTTTGAGATGATATCGGTCAAGGAATCATTTTTCATATAAAAATTAATAAAACCAGGGCCTGCAATTTCGATATGATTAATTTTGTCTTTATTGATTTTTTCGACAAGTAAAGCAGCGACATCTCTTGGAGCTTTTCCAAAGAGTCTTGCTGACTTCATTGCAACATTAGTTGCATAGTCTCCATGGGTCGGATCTTTAGAACTTTCAATAACGATATCGTTCAATTCTAAAGACACTCCTAATTCCTTAAGAGCGGACTGAATATTTTGTTTCAATAAATCTTTAATTTCCATTTTTGAACATTTCATTATACTTATTACTAATTAATTAGCAATAATTATTTTCTTTTAAGCATGATAATTGAACTAGCTTCAATCGCTTCGCCTCTACCAACTTCACCACATTTTTCATTGGTGCCAGCTTTGATAGATACTTGATCAAGCTCAACTCTTAGTAAACGAGCGACGTTCTCTCTCATCTTTTCAATATAGTCTTTAAGTTTTGGTTTTTCTAAAGAAACAAAGATATCAACATTATTAACTTCGTATCCTTTTTCAAGCATCATCGAAACAACTTTAGACACGATAACACCGCTATCCATGTTAAGAGTTTCGTTTGATGTATCTGGGAAATGCTTTCCTAAATCACCTAAAGCAAGCGCTCCTAAAATAGATTCCGCTAAAGCGTGATATAAAACATCACCATCACTATGAGCTTCTTCTCCTTTATCAAAAGGAATCACCACTCCTCCGATGATTAATTTTCTATTTTCCACTAAACGATGGATATCTTTACTAAAGCCAATTCTATAATCCATTATTTTTTACCTGAAACATTAAATTTAAAGAACATGATATCTCCATCTTTTGGGAAATATCCTCTTCCTTCAGTTCGTAACTTACCAGCTTCTTTAACAGCGGCTTCACTTCCTAATTCATGGATTGCTTCATATGTATACACTTCAGCACAAATGAAGCCCTTTTCAAAGTCGGTATGAATAACGCCGGCACAGTTAGGGGCACTCATTCCGTTTTTAAATGTCCAAGCACGACATTCATCAGCACCAACTGTAAAGAATGTAGATAAGTTTAATAACTTATATGTTGCTTGAATGAGCCTTGATAATCCACTTGCAGAAATACCTAAATCCGCCAAGAACAATGCTCTATCTTCCTTAGGAAGTTCTGATAATTGAGATTCAATTTCGCAGCTTACAGGAATAACTTCGTTTCCTTCTTTAGAAGCATAATCTTTCACAACATTATAGAGTTCACAATTGTCGATGTCTGCTAAGTCGTCTTCACCAACATTAGCAACATAAATAATCGATTTCTTTGTAAGTAAGTGATAATTCTTCACTACTTCTTCTTGTTCTTCGGTTAAACTCACTGTTCTAGCAGCAAGACCTTGTTCAAGAGCAGCTTTGAGTGGAGTAAGAGCACTCATCTCTAATACTGACTCTTTATCTTTCAAGATACGTGCTTTGTTTTCAATCTTTTCAATTCTCTTGGTAACGGTATCTAAATCCGCCATTACGAGTTCTAAGTTAATAACTTCAATATCTCTAATTGGATCAACATCGCCTTCAACATGAATAATGTCAGCGTTTTTAAAACATCTAACAACTTCAACAATCGCATCACATTCTCTAATATGAGAAAGGAATTGGTTTCCTAAGCCTTCTCCTTTGGAAGCACCTCTAACTAATCCGGCAATGTCGTAAAACTCAATCGTTGCAGGAATTGTTCTTTCTGGCTTAAAGACGTCGACTAAAAAATCTAATCTCTCATCTGGGACAGCGACAATTCTTGTATTTGGATTGATTGTTGCGAATGGATAGTTAGCAGCTTCAACGTGTGAATTTGTAATCGCGTTAAATAATGTAGACTTTCCTACGTTTGGTAATCCAACAATGCCTGCTTTTAAACCCATCTTAATAAATTCCTTTTTGATTAAATCAAGGTATATTATAGACAAGTTACTCTCTTTTAAAAAGAGAAATTTATTTGAGGCATTCTAGTGGCATGAGCTTTGAAGTTTTAAAAGAAGTAAATAGCGAACTTATTAACGATATAAAAAGGGCAATAAGGAGCATATAGAGAAAAGACAACGGGTTAAAAACAAACACCGATTCAATCATTAAAGTTTTTGATAACGCTTTAGATAAAAATAACGACACAATCAATAGTTCTACCGATGAGAAGATAAACGACAGCATAGTCATCCAAAATGAATGAAAATAAATAAATTTACGACTTTCTTTTTCTTTAACGCCAAGGCATCTTATTAGACCAATATCTTTTTTAGCCTCCATATAATGGAGGTGATTACAAATAAAAAGAATTAAGGAAGCAATAATCACACTGCTAATTGATACCACTAACATGATGATTTCAATGTAGTGACAGATATTATCGACACTTCCTTTAACTTCTTGTAAAGGTGCGCTGGCAACTAGATTAGGAAACGCTCTTGCGATTCTATCAATAATCACATTTTCTTTTCCTTCAGCAACCCTAACCGCTAAATTGTTGATTCTTAAGTTAAATGTTGAGATCCCAAACATTGTCTGAAAAAAGAGAATTGACCAGGCTTCTTTATGCGAAATCGACAATTTGTTACTATCAGTTAGGCCAACAATTTTTAACGCCACTGTTTCAAATTGCCTCGTGATATATCCGTTTGATAAAAGCGATTCTTTAACAGGAAAAGACAAATATAAAAACTGATTTGATAAAGATGTGTAATTTAGTCTACTTGCTAAAGATGTACTTATTAAAATTTCCTGAAAGTTAACAGGTTCACGTCCACTAATCACTTTATAATGGGGATCAAAAACAAATCCGTTCAAACTACTTTTTGTGAAGTGGCCTTCAACAATTTCGTTTGGAACAACGGTTTTTAAAGAATCTTCATATTTTATATAGCTCATATTATCCGCCATATCTAAAACATATTCTTCCTTGTTTGATATATAAGTTGTTTTTGAAAAACCCATCATTAAGCTTTCTCCATAAATGGAGTAACCAGAATCACTACCATATGTAATCTCAAAAATGTCTTTAATCGATGTTTTGCAATAATCACCAACAAAAGATGGAATATCATCCTTGTTTGTTCTATGAACAACCATTACTCTATTGCAGTTATATGGATCTTCATCAATAAATAAATTTGGACAATACTTCTTATCTAAAATCTCAAAATCCAAATCCATCGTTTCTCTAGAAAATCGATTGTTTGAAAGAAATTCGTCTCTTCCGTTTTTAAATGTTAAATAATATGACTTTTTCAAATCCCATGGGTGAGCACTATTTTCACTAATTTGATTTGTGGTAGGTAATAAACAAAAATCTTCAAAAACAATTTCGTTCCACCTAGTGTTCGTATGATAGAAAAGAACCTTGGTTGATAAAATAAACCCTTTAATCTTTATTGGTATCTCAACTGAATATCCCCAATTATCATTAGAAAAAACAAGAAGCGCATTTAAGTCGTGATGAGCAATATAGTTTGATAACGAAGTGATAGTTCTTTCAATTTGAAGTTGATAACAAATCTCATTAATCGTAAGCATTGGAAGAGATATAACAACTTCATTATCTTGTAGGAAGTCCTCTCTTTTTTGATAAATTGTTCCTTTATAGTTATTCAATAATCCAAATTCGTTTACGTTAGATGCACGGAATCCATCAATCGGTTTTTTGATTCCTCCTTTATCTAAACAGAGATAATTTTCATCCGGAAAATACGAATCGATTGACCAATAATAAACACCTACACCACTGATACCACTATTAGAAGAAACAATTTGATTAACTTCACTAAGCGAAGCGGAAGTAACAACGTCCTTCTTGCTAACTGAATTCTTATTAGAAATCACTATCTTGTCACTTTCAATAATTGACGAATAGCTACGATATAAGTTTGTAGAAACAATTTCGCTAAGTGTGCTAGCCAAGCCAACACCAATAAGGCCTAAAGAAGTTGATAATGTAATGAACATTGTTCTCCATTTTCGCCTTTTAATTGTTGATAATGTGTGATCAAACAAAAACTTAAATGGAATCGTCTTTTTTTTGTCATCATATTTAAGTTTTAAGACTGGTAGATACTCATTATGTTTACTTCTGTTCTGATATTTATCAGAAACGATTTTGCCATCCTTCATTTTGATGATTCTATCCGCATATTGGTTTGTAATCTCTTCATCATGAGACACCATAACAACCAAAGACGATGAACTAATCTTTTTTAATAGTTCCATCACTGCTTTTGTATTTGATTCATCAAGATTTCCAGTTGGTTCATCTGCTAAAAGAAGAGATGGAGAATTTGCTAATGCTCTAGCAATTGCCACCCTTTGCTTTTCTCCTCCTGACAAATTAGAAATTGGTTCGTTACTTTTTTTAGCTAATCCGACTAAAGATAATAAGTCACTGACTCTTTTAAGTTTTTTCTTTTCTTTATCAACACTGCTTAGATTAATTGAAAGCAAGATATTCTCGTTGACCGTTTCAAATTCAAATAATTTGTAATCTTGGAAGACAAATCCAATCTTTTTATTTCTTAAAATGTCTTTTTCTTCAGGTTTCATGCTTTTGTAGCTTTTCCCATCAAACAAAATGTCGCCTTCAAAGTCTAATAAAGAGGAAAGTGAATTAAGCAATGTGGTTTTGCCACACCCAGAAGGACCGTTAATTATTACAAGCCCGTAGCGAGGCAATGATAGGTTTATGTTCTTTAAAACATATTGATTACCATATTTTTTGGAAACATTTTTAAATTCAATCATAGGCTTTGTAATTCTCCTTTAATTGATTTTTTCTTTGAAAAATAGATTGGGATAAGTGTGGAGAACAAAATAACAAACATTATTCCGACTATCACAATTAGAGGGAGTAAGAATTTAATACCCAGAAAATTCAAAAATGGAATAGCAATCAAGTTATTCAAGTCAATGAATTTAGAAATAACAAGATTCACGACTTGACTTAGGCCTACCGCTAATAAAGTTGAACTAACAAAAGATATCAGACCATTAAACATTGATTCTTGAACATAGATATCTTGGACTTGTTCATCACTAGCGCCAATTGAAGAGAGAATCGCGCTATTTTTATGATCTTCCGAAAAACTAGTAAATGAGATAATACTCAAAATCAAAATTGAACCAACAAACGTGATTACCAGAAACAAGATGACACCATATTCAGCAACCTCTAAGAAATTAAACAGAGATTCGGCTAGCAAAATAGATTGACTTGTAAAGATTAAATCATTTGTAAAAATAGTCTTATCAAAAGAATAATCTTTATCTAAATAGTCTTTCAGAAATAACTGATATGAATAGCCAGAAATAGGAGAATAATCGTCTGCCTTCATCACCCTATCAAACCAAGAGATATCGTAGTCATAGTAGGTTGATATGTTATCGGCAATGTTTTCTTTCATTAGTTCAATCAAAGCAGAATATGAATAATAAATTTTTTGACTTGGTAAATAGTTGATTTCTTTTACAACTCCCACTATTTTCATTTCTTGATGAAAGACAAATGTATCGATAATTTCTTCACCAAGTTCGGTCACATATGTCGTATTAGTTTCCTGATTAAAAGAAAGCGTTTCATCAAGTGGATTCTTGTTCAAATATTCTTTAATTTTGTTATAGGCAAATTCATTGACCACAACTTCATTTAGCTCATCGCTATTTGGAAATCTTCCCATGGTTAGCAAGTCACTATTAATATGATGGTCAAAAGAGTAGATAGGAGTAAAAATCAAATCATGGAGTTCTTCGCTTTGATATGAAATTTGAAGATTTGAAGGAAGAATTGAACTGAAATTTGGGCAAATCTCATATTTTTTATGAATTTTTAAGTTGCTCTTCAACAAATCAATGTTTGGACGCTCAGTTTTCTTTAAAGTCAGCATCCCTTGCCCTGTTGTTGACTTCTCAACCGACACTAATCCAGCGCCAAAATCAAGCTGGCGATAACATGCCTCTTTTACCGATGTGTCTTTGTTATATGCAAAACCAAAAACTAGATACATCATTGTCAGAGAAACTGATAAAGAGACAATCGAAAAGATGTTTCTTCCTATTCTTCTTTTATAGTTACTACTGACAACTTTACTAATCCAAGAAGATCCTGTTTTCTTTTTCTTTGCTTTGAAAGTGCTTTTAATTTCTGGTTCTTTTCGTGTCTCATCTCTTATAACTTGCCCGTCCGCTATTTCAATAATCCTATCAGAGAATTTTTCTACAAGTTGTAGGTTGTGAGATACTAGTAAAACTAACGTGCCTTCACTAATCTTTTTTATTAGCTCCATAATAGCAACCGAGTTCTTACTATCAAGCGCTCCAGTAGGTTCGTCACATAATAGAATTCTTGGTTCATTAACAATTGCTCTTGCTATTGATACCCTTTGTCTTTCTCCGCCAGATAATTCACTTGCTAAGTTGCTAAACAGTTCTTCTTTGATGCCAACTTTTCTTAATGTTTCTTTAGCGATTAGTTCACTTTCTTTTCTATTTCGTCCCGCAATTTGTAATGGAAGCATTACGTTAGTTAAAACAGTATAATCATCAAAAAGATTATATTGTTGAAACACTATTCCAACTTGCTGATTGTAAAAATATGAACTACTTCTTTTCTTAAATGAAGAATATGGCTTTCCATATAAATAAATGTCACCACTTGTAGGAGTATCAATTCGACTTATTAAATTGATAAGTGTTGATTTACCGCTTCCTGATTTACCCACTATCGATACTAATCCGCATGACTCGAAAGCTAGATTAGTGGCTTTTAAAGCAGTGAAATATTTGTCTTTTCCAACTTTATACTTTTTCGTTAAATCCTTAATTAATAACGTTTTCATAAAAAAGCCCCCTCATATATACAAGTGGGCGATTTTTGAAAAAAATTAACTAATTATTTTTTGAAAAATATTTTATCAACTATGTTGATAACTTTTTTTACATTTTTACCGCTGCTGGAACTTTTGGTAAACCAGGCATGGTCATAACTGCACCGGTAAGTGGAACGATAAATCCAGCTCCTGCAGATAAACGTACTTCACGAACAGTAATAGTAAATCCTACTGGAGCACCTAACACTTTTGCGTCATCAGTAATGGAATTAGGAGTCTTAGCCATACAAACCGCTAAATCTTTATAGCCCATTTTTTCATATTGGCTAATTTGTTTGTTAGCTAAGTCAGTATAAACAACTTCTCCAGCGCCATAGATTTTTTTAGAAATTAATTCAATCTTATCTTTAATCGAATAATTTTTATCTCCTATTGGATATAAAGCTTTAAAGCTGGATTTTTCTGTTTCTAAGATATCTTTTACTGCTGTAGCAAGTTCCACCGCTCCTTCACTGCCTTTTAAAGCACCTTCATTAAGGGCGAATCTATATCCATTAGATACACACCATTCTTTTACAACTTCAAGTTCAGCATCTGTATCACTTGGGAATCTATTGGCAGAAATAACAACAGGAATGCCATAGCTCTTCATGTTTTCAGCGTGTTTCTTAAGATTACAAATACCAGCTTTTAATGCTTCGATATTTTCTTGATCTAAGTCATCAAACTTAACTCCACCATGAAGTTTCAAAGCTCTAACAGTCGCAACTAATACAATCGCGTCAGGTTTTAAACCTGCTCTTTGGCATTTAATGTCTAAGAATTTCTCTGCACCTAAGTCAGCACCGAAGCCAGCCTCTGTAACAACGACATCAGCGAGTTTTAATCCAAGCTTTGTAGCAATAATAGAATTACAACCATGGGCAATGTTAGCAAATGGACCACCATGAACAAGAACTGGGTTCTCTTCAAGAGTTTGGACAAGGTTTGGATTCATAGCTGCATGCATCAATTTATAAATCGCACCACGGATATGTAAATCACGAACTCTAATTGGCTCTTCATCATAAGTATAAGCAACAATAATGTCTTCAGTTCGATCAAGGAATTCTTCTTCGTTATTAGAAATGCAGAAAATCGCCATTAATTCAGAAGCAACAGTAATGACAAATTCAGATTTGTGAGTAATGGAATGTTTGGAATCAGCACTTGTAACAGTAATTTCACGTAAAGAACGGTCATTCATATCGAGTGCTCTAGTCCAAACAATACGATCTGGATTAATATTTAATAAATTTCCTTGGAAAACACTATTCTCAATAATTGCAGAGATAAGATTAATGGTAGATGTTAAAGCGTGGAAATCACCAGTGAAGTGAAGATTGATATCATCACTTGGGATAATTGTGGATTTTAAAGCACCAACCGCACCACCTTTAACACCAAAAACAGGTCCTAACGATGGCTCTCTTAAAACCGCTAAGGATTTAACACCAATACGGCGGAATCCATCATGCAAACCAATTGTGGTTGTGGTTTTTCCTTCTCCGGCTTTTGTAGGAGTAATTGCGGTAACTAAAACAAGTTTACCATTTGGCTTATTTTTTAGTTCTTCTTCAATTCTTAAATCGATTTTGGCTTTATCTAATCCGTATGGAATAACGTATTCTTTTTTAATTCCAACTTTTTCTGCAATTTTATAAATATCTAACATTGTTAATTCTCCTTTACGGAATTCAGTAATTCTTCTTTTGATGTGAATAATTCATATTGGAATTGATTTTTGAAGAACGTCACTTGTCTTTTCGCGTAGTTTCTTGTTCTCTTTTGAATAAGTTCAATTGCCTCATCTAAAGAGCAATTACCATGCAAGAAGTCCATTATTTCTTTATAACCAATGCCTTGCCTTGATGTTAATGATAAGTCGTATTTTTCAAGTAGAGATTTTACTTCATCTACTAGCCCCATATCAACCATTTCTATTACACGTGCGTTAATATTTTTATAGAGTGTTTCTCTATCTGGTGACAAGAAGAGGAATCTAACTTCTGGATAAATGAGCTCATGCTTTTGAGAATTAATCCTCTCACTTTTAGTGACATCACTACTTCGAATCATCGAAATGGCCCTTATAAGTCTTTTACGATTGTTCTCATGAATTTTAAGACTGGCCTCATAATCCATCTTTTGTAACATATCATACAATGTATGATTGTCTAGTTTTTCTAAATCAGAATCATCTTTCTCTTCTTCGACTGGGAATTCATAGTCGTAAAGGGTCGCTCTTAGATATAATCCAGTACCACCAACAAGAACAACATCTTTATTATCTTTAAGACACTTATCAATTTCTTCGCGACACCTCTTTTGAAACTCCATTACTGAGAAGCTCTTATCTGGAGTCACGATATCAAGTAATCGATATCTTGGGTAATGTGGATCACTTTTTTCTAACTTGCTAGTTCCAATATCCATATCTTTATAAATTTGGAATGCATCAAAATTAATTGCAATGCAATTAAGCTTATCCATAATTGCGTTTGCAACACTAGTCTTTCCACTGCAAGTTGGACCCATTACAACGTAAATCATGAAATTAATATATAACAAAAAGAAGTGAATTTCATCACTTCTTGTTAATAATTTCGCAAATCTCTCTTAAGTAATCGCTAACTTCTTTTTCAAGCTCATTAAGATTAACGATAAGAGGGTGGTTATTATACTTGTCTAAAAGTTCTTTGTGCTTCTCTTTATTGGAATTAGATTTAACAATATCCGCTTTAAGTTCTTTAAGCTCAGCAGAATTATCAACTAAATTCTTAACCCTTTTATATTCTTGAAATAAAGGGAGAGAGTCTAATTCCTTCTTTAACTCTTGAGTAAGTTCAATCACTCTACTCATTTACAAGTTCTCCTAATAAAGAATAGGTATGGCTTTCATTAATTTTTACATTAACAATTTTACCAATTAAATCATTACTACCTTTAAAGTGCACTAACTTGTTACTTTCGGTGTAACCAGAAAGCATGTTGTCATCGGTTTTACTAATTCCATCAACAAGGACCTTATAAGTACCTCCAACATATGAGGCTGCATCCTTTTCGATATTAACCTCCAAATGTTTTACTAGTTCCTTAAATCTTCTACTCTTATCAGCGTAAGAAACATTGTCCACCATCTTAGCAGCAGGAGTTCCTCTTCTTGGTGAATAAATGAAGGTAAATGCACTTTCATATTTCACGATATCAACAAGTGATAAGGTGTCTTGGAATTGCTCTTCTGTTTCGTTAGGGAATCCAACGATAATATCAGTAGATAATGAGAGCCCTGGAATTTTATTTCTCATCTCACTAACTAGATTAAGATAATGTTCACGTGTGTAGCGACGTCCCATGAGCCTTAGTACTTCATCACTTCCAGATTGAACTGGGAGGTGAATGCACTTCATAATATTGTCGTATTTTGCAATAATTTCTATCATTTTGCTCGAGAAATCCCATGGATGTGAAGTTGTGAAGCGAATTCTTGGAATTCCCATTTTTGCCGCTTCTTCAAGCACATCAGCAAAGTCATGGCCCTCATCTAAATCCTTGCCGTAAGCATTGACATTTTGACCAAGGAAAGTAATCTCTTGATAGTTTTGTTTTTTGAGTTCTCTGACCTCGTCCATGATGTCGCTAAATTTACGCGATCTTTCTTTGCCTCTTGTGTATGGAACAATGCAATAAGTGCAGAACTTATCGCAGCCATAAATAATGTTCACAAAAGCTTTGTAATTATTGTTTCTACTAACCGCACTATTCTCGATAACTTCACCTTGTTTACTCTTGATAGAGATTAACCTAATATCAGAGTTATATGTCTCATAGATTAAGTCGAGTAATTGGTCGATTTCGTGTGTGCCAAAATAGAGGTTTACTTCAGGAAATTTATCCTGAAGAATTTGTAAAATTTCTGGTTGCTCCACCATACATCCGCAAATGCCTAAAACAAGTTTTTTATTGATCTTGCGGTACTTCTTTAAGTTTCCAATTTCGCCATAAACTTTGTCTTCAGCGTTTTCTCTAACTGCACAGGTATTGATAATAATGACGTCAGCATTTGAAGGATCCTCGGTTTGGGTGAAATTCACGCCTTCAAGCATCCCTTTCATTGTTTCTTCATCACGGATGTTTGCTTGGCAACCATAAGTATGAATATAGTATTTCTTTCCCTTACCAAGTTCTTCCATCTCACTTAAATGGGAAGTAGAAGCACTAAGAAAAACTGTCTCGCTCTTTTGACGATTACGAGCCGCTACTAAATCAGGATAATTTACAATCTTTGTTTTCATAGTTATTTCTCAACGTAATAAATAGGGAAGATTTCAATACATTTACCAGTGTTTTCGTCGATATCCATTACTACCGCAGAGAATAAACCTCTGCCTTCGTTAGGAATATCAAATCTAACATTGTTGCCATACATTAATTTGCTGACAACTGTGTTTTTATCAAACCCAAGTGCGCCATCGTATAGACCAGTCATACCAACATCAGAAATAAAGGCAGTACCTCCTTCTAAAATACGATAATCGCGTGTCTGTACGTGCGTATGAGTTCCTAGAACCGCACTGACCTTTCCATCAAAAGCGTATGCAAAGCATATCTTTTCCCCAGTTGCTTCCGCATGGAAGTCAACAATATGGATAGCCGCGTGTTCTTCTTCGCTTTCAATGGTTTCTAAAAGCGAATAATAAGGGTTATTGACCGATTCTTTCATAAAGGCTGAGCCTAAGACATTAGTAACTCTAATAGAAATGCCATTAACGTCAAAGACTGCAGTTCCTTCTCCAGGATATTCATTAATTAGATTAAGTGGACGAACAATACGATCCACTTGGTCAACATATCTTCTTAAATCGTTTTTGCTATCATAATGATTTCCTAAAGTGACAACATCAACACCACTTTCGATTAATTCAAAATAGTGATGTCTGAGTAATCCTTTGCCATGAGATGCATTCTCTCCGTTGGCAATAACAAAATCAATGTGATACTTATCAACAAATCCTGGTAAATAATCATGAATCATCCTTCGGCCAATACGACCGACGATGTCACCAATAAATAAAATTTTCAAATTAAATCTTTCTACAAGTAATAGAATTACTTCGCTGTTTCAACAGCACGATATTCTCTAATGACGGAAACTTTGATTTGTCCTGGATAGGTCATCTCAGATTCAATACGTTCTCTAATATCTCTTGCGAGTTTAAAGGCACCGATATCGTCAATCTTTTCAGGAATTACCATAACACGTAATTCACGACCTGATTGCATCGCATAGCTTTGATAAACACCATCATAGGATTTACAAATCTCTTCGAGCTTTTCAATTCTTTGAATGTAGTTCTCAAGCATTTCGCTTCTAGCACCTGGACGTGCTGCACTTAATGTATCAGCGGCTTGAACAAGATGAGAAATGATATATTTAGCAGGAACATCTCCGTGGTGAGATTCGATGGCATTAATAACAACATCTCCTTCACCATATTTCTTTGCTAAACGAGCGCCGATTTCAACGTGGCTTCCATCAATTTCAAAGTCACATGCCTTACCAATATCGTGTAAGAGACCCGCTCTTTTGGCTAAATTTTGGTCTAAGCCAAGTTCAGCAGCCATTGTTCCAGCTAAGTAGGCAACTTCGATAGAGTGCTCTAAAGCGTTTTGACCATAGCTAGTACGATATTTAAGCCTTCCAACATAGTCTAAGAGTTCACGATTAATTCTTGGTAAGCCAAGTTTAAAGGCAACATCTTGACCAGTCTTATGAATTGTTTCTTCGACTTCTTGTTTACACTTTTCAACGATTTCTTCAATTCTTCCTGGTTGAATACGACCGTCTTTAATTAATGCCTCAAGCGCCATTCTTGCGATTTCTCTTCTAATTGGGTTGAAACAGCTAACGGTAATAACTTCTGGAGTATCATCGATAATTAAATCAACACCTAAAAGGGTTTCAAGAGTACGGATATTTCTTCCTTCTCTACCAATGATACGACCTTTCATTTCATCGTTAGGGAGAGCAACAACAGAAACGGTTCTATCAATTGTGGTCTCTTGAGCGTATTTTGCCATAGCAAGAGCGAGCATCTCTTGAGATTCTTGAGCAACCTTTTCTTTTGCTTCTTCTTCTTTATTTTTGATGTATTGAGCGATTTCTTTAGAAACTTTAGATTCCACTCTTGCAAAGAGTTCATCTTTGGCTTCTTGAGTTGACATTTGAGCAACTTTCTCTAATTCGCTAATAATTGAATCGATTTTTTCTTGAAGCGCTTGCTCTTTCTTATCAACTTCTTTAAGTCGACGGTTAAGAGTTTCGTTCTTTTCATCAAGAGTGTTTTCTTTTTGAATTAAAGCAGTGTCTCTACGGTCAATACTTTGTTCTCTTTGAAGAAGTTTGCTTTCTTGTGCGGATATTTCAAGCTTCCTCTCCTTGATTTCTTTATCCGCTTCGTTTTTCATTTCATTGATTGTTTGTTTGCCATCAAGTTGAGCGTTTTTAATAATGTGTTCGGCTTTAATTTCGGCTTCTCTAATAATTTTATTAGCCTTATTTTGATCTCTTTGTTTCTTAAAGAATGGAACAAAGAAAACAAGTGCGGCACCAATAAAAAGTCCGACAAACGCCAAAATGATTGGTAAACCCACTTCAGTAAATGTGGATAATACAACTGGCATATTAATATGTCCTTTCTAAATAATATAGTCAAAAGACTATTTACCTAAAAATCACCCTAAAATTATTTAAGTATGATCTTTTATATGTAACAGGCAACGCCTGATAAATCAATTTCTCTATTGAGAATCTATAGGTAAGTATCTCTTCGAAAGATACGTTTGTATTATATATAATAATTTCCTTTTATAAAAGACAAAAAAAGCCGGAAAATTAATTCCGGCATAAATTCTTAAATAGAATCTTGAGCTTTTTTTCGAAGCTTTCTAAATTTTGGAGATTTTGTTTCAAGTTCAGCAAAGTCTGATTCTGTTGGCATATCAGCGATACCTGATTGCATGTAGTTACGCATAACACCTGTTAAGATGAATGGACGAATTAACATCGAGTGAAACATCGACCAAATAACAATCGCACCAACAGCAGCAATGAAAATCATAAAGACAGTTGGATTTTTGAAAAATTCTGGGATGTCTGCTTCGCCTCTAGCAGCAGCTTCGGCGATTTCATTTGATAAGGCGACAAACATTTGTGGTAATTGCATAAAGATCAAATATAAAATACCAAACATCGCTCCACCTAAAACGACCAATGATAGTAATCCCATTCCAAAGATTCTACCAACGTTTCTGAGAAGTGTTTTGCCATGTTTGAAGAAAATAACAGTGCCCTCGCACCCAGCTAAGAATGCGTTTTCTTCTTTACGATACATGATCCAGCCTAAGCAGCAATCACATAAGTATGCGACTAAAGTTTGAATAGCGCTATCGATTACTGAAGTAATTGAACCGCCAACTTGACCACCAACTGCATTTCCAATTTGGTTCATTGCTCTACCAAGTTGATTAAAGATACCTTTAATGATATTGGTGATAAAGAAGAAGGCGGTGATTTTTCCAAATCTGCCTCTAATTTCTTTAAAGCCTTCAGCAAATGTGTGTTCTGGTAAAGTTCCTTCAGTGACTCCTTTAACCATCATTGCGATTTGAGCAGCTTTGATTCTGTTATTAACTAAATAGCTGATTAAAACGCAAAGAATAATCCCGATAACAAAGCCGATTACTAATCCAATTAAAGCTTTATCAGTTGATGTGTTAGCAATAAAGAAGCCAGCAGTGCTTGCTCCAACAAGTATTCCTAAAGCAAGTAAACCAACGAAAAAATCAAGAATTGAGAAAGATAATATCTTTCTATACACTTGAAAATTTGTCATAAATCTCCCTTTCTTAAAAAACTACTTAGCCTCTTGAATTTGCTTAAGAAGTTTTTCTTTTACATCTTCATTAGATTTGATGTATTCCTTAGCAGCGTCTCTACCTTGAGCAATCTTGCTTCCGTCATACTCAAACCATGCGCCACTCTTTTTAATAATACCAAGTTCAACAGCGCGGTCAAGAATTTCACTTTCCTTAGAAATACCTTGTCCATAGATGATATCAATCTCGCATTGTTTGAATGGTGGACTGACTTTGTTTTTCACAACCTTAATGCGGCATGTGTTACCTGTAACATCACTTCCGGTTTTGATAGCTTCAGTTCTACGAATATCAAGTCTAATTGATGCGTAGAATTTAAGCGCTCTTCCACCTGAAGTAGTTTCTGGATTTCCATACATCACACCCACCTTTTCACGGAGTTGGTTAATGAAGATAATCGCGCATTCATTCTTATTAAGAATACCGGCGAGTTTTCTCATCGCTTTTGACATGAGTCGAGCTTGTAAACCAACGGAGTTATCACCCATTTCACCATCAAGTTCAGCTTGTGGTACTAATGCGGCAACAGAGTCGACAACAAGAAGATCAATCGCACCACTATCAGCAAGCATTTCAGCAATTTCTAAAGCCTGCTCACCACTATCTGGTTGAGAAAGGATAAGGTTATCAATATTGACACCTAAATTTTTCGCATATACAGGATCAATCGCGTGTTCTGCATCGATAAAGGCAGCGGTGCCACCTTGTTTTTGGCATTCTGCAATCGCGTGTAATGCTAAAGTTGTCTTACCACTACTTTCTGGGCCAAAGATTTCAATGATTCTTCCTTTTGGATAACCACCAACGCCTAAAGCTTCATCAAGTAGAAGTGAGCCAGAAGGGATGACAGAGACTTCAACAGCTTGTCTATCACCAAGCTTCATAACTGCTCCCTTACCAAATGTTTTTTGGATTTGTTTTAGAACTTCGTCGAGTTCTTTTTCGTTAAGTTCGGTTTTCTTTTCCATAAATACCCCCTCATATATATAAGTGTGCGATTTTTCGATTTTATTAACTATTTTTTTCAATTATTTTTTCTAAAAGTTCGTAAGCAATTTTAATTGCTTCTTTTTGAATGTTTTCACGGTCACCTTC
>OCTW011487697.1_pt1 | contig 22124 bp, 14 predicted proteins | sample 1539671 | NCBI WGS metagenome assembly OCTW01 (sample SAMN02144230, study PRJEB22623) | gut metagenome | biome: sheep rumen | host: Ovis aries | place: New Zealand
GCTAGAGCGGACGCTGATGCTGCCTATAAGATTCAAGAGCAAAAGAGACAAGAAGAGATCAATATTGCGACAACAAACGCTGAAATCTCTAAAAGAGAAAGAGAAGTTGAACTCGGAAATAAAGAAGTTGAACTTGCTGAAAAGAAATTAGCGGCCACTGTTAATAAAAAAGCCGATGCTGAAAAATATGCAGCAGAAAAAGAAGCGGAAGCCAATCTCTATAAGAGACAAAAAGCTGCAGAAGCAGAACTTCTTGAGGCACAAAGAAAAGCCGAAAAGATTAAAGTAGAGGCTGAAGCTCAAAGAGTAGCGCGTGAAAAAGGGGCAGAGGCTGTTAAACTTGAAGCCGAAGCTAATAAACAAGCTGCATTAGCAGAAGCTGCAGGTGTTAAAGCTAAAGGTGAAGCAGAAGCCATGGCCACAAAAGAAAAAGCAGAAGCTATGAAACTCTTCAATGACGCTGCAACATTAAAACTCGTTCTTGATAGTGGTGTCTTACCAGAAACTGTAAGAGCCTACTCTGAACCAATCGCTGCCGCTTTAGCGCAAATCGATGGAATCACAATGTATGGTTCTGGCAACGAAGCAAAGCTTGTGGAAGAGATTCAAGCACATGGAGATCAAATCTTCGCAGGTCTCAATAAGACCTTAGGAATCGACTTAAAATCAGTCATTCTTGGTTATCTTGGACCAAAAGTCTTAAAGAGTGTTTCAGAAGAATAAACCAAAATGGTTAGGTGCATCCTATTAAATAGGGTGCATCTTTTTTATAAAAACATTATTGTTTACTACATATTACAAAACATTATTTTTTGGTGTGATACAATAAAAGTGTTAAGAGGACATACATATGTTTTTTAAATTCTGGGGCGATGGGTCTGAAGCGTCCATGCAGGCTGTTCGCGACATACTTGTACGTGATACAGGTAATTTTAACTGGACTTTTATTTTTATTCTTGCTGTGGTTTTCTATGTTTACTGGTCTGAATTCCATAAGAAGAATTATGACGCGATCGTAGCGGGTTTTGCCTTATATGGTGTTCACTGGCTATATGAAATCATGAATGCAATTATTGGTAAGGCGTCTGGTTATCCACTTTGGGCAGTATCTAATCAATCAACAACATTTATCCTTTTAGTGGGTGTTAGCTGGGAACTTTCAATGATGTTCTCCCTTGCTGGAATTATCTCCTTCAAGATGCTTCCTCATGATAGAACCAAACATTACTTCTCTAGAAGTGGTGAAAATGGTTTAAAGCCAAGAAAAGGTATTGATTGCCGTTTAGTTGGCGCGCTTTCAATGGCGTTATTGTTTGCCTTATTTGAATCGTTCTTAGCGGGCACCACAAACGGATCATTTATTTGGGTTTATAAATGGTGGGGAGTTCTTCCAGTATTTGTAACAACTTATATCCCATTTTTCTTAGCAGCAAACTATGTTCCTGATATGAAACCAAAAGCTAAAAAGATTTTCTTAGCAGCGGAATGGGGACTTGTAGCGATATTATTAATCGTCTTAATTCCTTGTGGAGTTATTTAAAAATAAAAGACACGTTTTGCGTTATGAGACTAAGTTTTAAAAAACTTGGTCTTTTTTTCTTTTGTTCGATTTATAAAAAAATCAGTGATACACTCCCGCTTCTTCAAGTGGTGGGAATATGTCACTTGCGATATCTATAGATATTGAAAAACTCATATAAAAATTTTATAATAATTTTGATAAAATTTAATAATGGAGGAATTGCTATGACAATAATGGCGTCTGCTGATATTCGTTTAAAATACAATGAGGTTGTTGAAAAGTGCAGAGAAAGCGGGGAACCTATCTATTTAACAAAGAATGGTCAAGGAGAGCTTGTGGTTATGGATATTGAATCTTTTGAAAAAAGAGAACAAGAATTGCAAGCACAACAATTAGTTCTTGAATCTTTTGCTGCACGACTTGCTGGCGAAAAAGATTATTCGTTAGAAGAATCAAAGAAGCTTATTAACAACATGATTGAAGGAAGATAATTGTGAATAATTATAATGTCATCATTACTTCAAGAGCACAATCCGATTTAGCGGACTGTGTTAGATTTGTCCTTAATGTTTCTAAAGAAGCCGCCACGAACCTTGCTAATGACATTTATTCATCTCTTGATTCGCTGTCTAGCTATCCAGAAAGAAATCCGGTTTTTAACATGCCAAAACAATTCCTGTTCATTATAAGAAAACACATCATAAACAAGAGATATGCTGCTTTATATTCTGTTGAAGGAGACAAGGTGGTTGTATATCGAATTATTGACGCTAGAAGAAAGTTTAATTACATCCTAGGATAAAAAGAAATCCCTTAGTGGGATTTTTTCTTGTTGTTTACTACATATTACATAAGTATGTCAAATGAATAATAGAGTCATTGCTAGAGCAACAGTAATAACAGGAATAGAAATAACTACTCCATATTTAATGAAATCAAGGAATGTAAATCTTACATTGTTTTCATTTACAAGTCCTGAAAACATGATTCCCGCTAAAGCACCAATAGGAGTTAAGAAAGCTCCAATGTTACTTCCAATGATAGAGGCGTATATCGCTTGAGTGTACGCTACTCCAGTAAGAGAAGAAGAGATATTAGTGAACAAGATACTCATTGGAATATTGTTAATCAAATTACACGAAATAAAGGAAGAATAGCCATATATCCATAAAGTGTTATTTTCCCCAAAGAAAGCCGCTATTTTGTCGGTTATGCCTTGTACATTAAGAGCGACAACAATCACAAACATCGATAAGAAGAATGGGATCAATTGATATGGAAGTCTTTTCATAGTTTCTCCAACATGAACGATATTTTTCTTATTGAAGAACGAATATATGAGCATGAATAAAAGTAAGACACCTGCACATATAGAAGACACTAACCACATTTCGATATGGATATAACTTGAAATGATTAAAAACAACAAACAAATAAACAATATAGCGACTCCAAAGATTACTGGAAGTCGATCCTCAATATGATAAATGACATCATTACTTTGTAATGGTTGTTTTAAATGCTTTCTAAATAGTAAGAAAAGTATTAGGACTTCCACTAATCCGGCAGTAATAGTAGGAACCGCCATCACTTTAAAATATTGAACAAAGTTAATTCCTGCTGATGTTGCTAGATATATGTTGGTGGGATTACCAATCACAAACATCAAACTCCATGTATTGGCGGCAACAAACTCAGACACTAAAAATGGGATTGGATTAATTCTACTTCTTTTGCAGAAGAAACAAATGAATGGGGTAAGAGTTAAAATCACTACATCATTTGAAGTAAAAACCGTTAAGACCGAAGTCAAAATATAAAGTGAGAAAAATAGAAAATATTGGCTTCCTTTCGCTTCTTTTGAGGCTAAACTTGCTAAAAACTTAAATAGGCCTAGTTCATCAAGAACAATAGAGATGAAGGTCATTGAAAAGAATAGGGCTAATATTTTGATTGGATTAATTGCGGTATTACTTGTTAATTGTTTTCCTACTTCTTCAATTGGCGCAAAAGAGAAAGATAAAAGGATAATTGCTCCGAGTAAAGCAATCATCCAATATGTATCGAGTTTTATCTTTCCAATCTTTAGATGTGGGAAGAATAGAATTGATAATATTATTAATGTAAATGTGGAAACAGAAATAGCAATAGTGGGTATCATAACCAAATGAAAATTTAATACCAATTGAAGTGTAAAAACAACATTTTATCGTTATGGAGTGGTTTACAAGTTTACTTGTAAAAAATCGTTGAGCAAAACGACAAAAATTTTATATAATAATATAAAGGCGTTTTTAATGAGAATTGCGTTATCCGTTATTTTTATCGCTCTCATATTGGTCCTAGGTGTGTGCACTTTTTTTGCACGCTGCTCACGTAAACCAATTGGAAGACCATTAGCGTTGCTTTTAAGCTCATTAATTCCACCTGTGTCTGGGAACCTTTTTATTATCGCTTCTGAAGTAGAAACTCTTTCATTAATTGGCTGTTATATCTTTTTCTTAGGTATGAACTATGTGATGTTTGCGATGCTTCGTTTCACATATATTTATTGCGATATTCCAAAGAAGTTTAATCTTATTAAATATATTGCGTATGGTTTATTGATTTTAGATTCTATTCAAATCTTATTAAACCCAATTGCACATCATATGTTTGGTCTTGAAGCGATTACAGCGTATGGATCCTTATATTATCAATTCGTTCCTTCCTGGGGACAAACGATTCACCGTGTTGTTGACTACGTAATTTTAGGCGGCATTATGGTTGCCTTTGTCATCAAATCAATTCGTTCTCCAAAGGTTTACGCTGAAAAGTATGTTGTGGTTTTAGTTGCGATGATCGCTGTTGCGATATGGCAAACCATTTATGTCGTTTTACATCGACCAGTAGACTACTCAATGATCGGTTTTTCTGTCTTTGGTGTTTTGATGTTTGTGTTAGTCCTATATTATCGACCACTTCGATTATTGGATAGAATGCTTGCTTCAATTGCTTCTAAAATGCCTGAATCAATCCTCTTCTTTGATGAAAACGGAAAGTGCATTTGGGCAAATGATAAAGCTCTTGAATTGTTAGACATTACCGAAAACAATCTCGATGGTGCGCTTGAATCCCTTAAGAAAAAGGTTGGAGACTACACTAATAGGGGTGATGAATGGACTGAAACATCAATTGTTGGCAGCGGTGAAGAAATGTTGAGTTATGTCATTGAAAAGCACACTGTTATTGATGATAAGAAACATGCAGAGGGATTCTATGTCACTATTAGAGATAACACTATTGAACAAAAGGACTTACAAAGAGAAACATTTAACGCTCATCATGATGCTTTAACAAAAGCGTTTAATAGAGCGGGATATGATGAGATTATGGAAAACGCTGATTTAGCTAGATGTTTCTTACTCTTAATTGACTTAGATTCTTTTAAAGCTGTTAACGATGATAACGGACACGTTATTGGCGATAAGGTTTTAGTTAAAGTTACTGAAACAATGAGTAGCCATTTTAGAGATGGAGATTCCGTCTGCCGTATTGGTGGAGACGAATTCGCAATTGTTCTCACTAATGTTGATAATAGAACTCCAGATGTTGTTAAAGAAAAAATCGATGAAATTAATAAAGAGTTAAGTAAAGACACTAATTTACCATCAATCTCTATTTCCGCTGGTGGAGCTTTTGGTAAAGATGCTGAAAATGCATATGAGTTATATAACAACGCTGATCACGCTTTATATGAAACTAAGTTCTCTGGTAAAAAAGGATTTACATTATTTAATAAGAGATAATATTTATATATACATGCGTATAAGATGAGGCAAAAAACCTCATTTTTTTATTTATTATTTCTATTTATATAAAAAAATATTAAAAATTTTTCAAAAAAGTTATAAATATTAATATTTATAAAAGCATATATTTAACAAAAAAATAAAAAAATTTTAAAAAAATGCTTGCAATGTTTTTCTAATAGGCGGACAATATATTAATCCAATCCGATAAAGGTTGGATGGGACTTAAGAACTGATAGGTTCTTAAATAACCCAGTCTAGGTAAGACAACCGCCGCGAAATAAGAAGTTGACACAGCGGCTTCAAGAGTTCAAATTACGCTTGATTAACGGTTGCTCTAGCACGGGCTACTCCTCGGAGTAACCTAAGGTCGGTCCTCCCTGTTCCAGTGGTCGATGAGTTAGAACTTAACATCGTAATTCCACCGCCTGACATGAATGCTTAAGAAATAAAGCACATAATCGAAGAGGACAATCGCTGGCTTAATACCCAGCGAAACACAGAAACCCGCCATTCACGCTAAGGTCAACTCAAAACGTGAAATAGGAGAAGAGCTATCTAGTAGCAAGCTTCTCTGAAAATACTGGTGATAGAGTTCAGCCGTGCATAAGACAGTCAACCAACATTGTTACGTTGATCGCAAGGTTCCAGAGTTAAATCCTTCTGGTTAATGACTGCAAACGACTTATCATTCTTAGAATGATAGAAACAGGCAACCCTCCCTACTTGTAGTGGTAGCTGAGTTAGAGCTTAACAGCGTAAGAACCACCGCCTGACACGATCGAAGAGGTAGAACATGCAAGTCTCCAATCAAGACTAGCTAATCCTAATCCGTACTACTCAACTTAACGTATGGAACTAGTAGAAGAGTTTCAAACTCCGGGCATCTTCTACGAAGAAAAGGACTAATGAGCTTAAGACTAGATCAGACAATCAGCTCCGTTTAATTGATGAGGGAGCCTCAGGAAAGTAACAGATTCCTGTTAGTGATTGCTCTAGCAAAGAATCAGATCGAAAGTTCTGATTATCGGTACGTTCCTCACTGATAGCTTGCTATCACTGGTCTCTGAGTAAAGGTTTGACAGAGTAAATCCAGCACCGGACATGACGAAGAGGAAGACAGCCCTGACGCTAATAACGAAGGGAAACTGGCCACCGACGTGCTAATCAATTCAAAACGCGTCGTCTACAAGAAGCACCACCAGTCATAAGGAACCTAACTTCCCTCCTAGGCTTGCTTAGGATGAGGTTTGAGGCAAAGAGAAAAGCCTCATTTTTTTTACTCTTTTTTGGAAAATACGCGCTCTCTTGTGTGTTTTTCTTTTTTATAAACATATAAATTGTCATTTTTCTCTTGTATTGAGGGCAAAAAGATATTTAAATATAAGTATCAGGGTAATCGCTTACCTAAACTTATGTTATGAAGCCCTAGAGGTAGAAAAATGAAAAGAAAAAACGCTTTAACATTTTTAGCAACGTCCGTTTTTTCATTTGGAGTAATCGCTCCAGTTGGATTTAAAGTCGGACAAGAATTAATTACAGATAAACTCAATGAAGTGAGGGTCAGCAGTGTGGAAGAAAAAGCAATTACTGTTTCTTATCCTCAAGAAGGACAGAACGTTACAATCTTAAAAAGACCAGTCGCTGAATATATTGAAGCGATGCATAAACAAGCTGAAGCCATTGAAAACGACTATATCCTTCATGATTTTTATGTTCATCCTGATCCAGATGGAAGCAATCCTCCATATGGACAAGAATATTCTAATGACACTGATAAAGTAAGAATTGATGATTACTGGGGTAATAGTGGAATTAATGGAAGAAGTAAAAGTGTTCATCTCGTTTTTGATTCTACTGGTTTAGAAGAAAATGCCCAGTACACAGTTAAATATGGAACTAAGCAAGATTTAAGCGATGCGAAAGTTATTATAACCACAAATAAATATGCAGAAATTGAAAATTTACTAGCAAATCAGACATATTTTTGGTCAGTTACTAGTGGAGATACCACCACTGGAGTGAAATCATTTAAGACCAATGATGGCTTTAGAATGATCTCTGCTGGTGGGGTTACAAATGTTCGTGATATGGGTGGTAGACCAGTCGCTGGAGGTAAGCACATTAAGCAAGGTCTTATCTTTAGAGGTGCTGAATATGTTAGAGAGGATTATGTTCCTTCTGATTCAGGAAGTACCCACTATAAAACATTAGATGAGAAGGCTCTAAGGGTTATGCAACAAGACCTCAAGATTGGATATGAATTTGATTTAAGAGGAGACGCTGAATCTGGTAACTTAACCGAATCACCTCTTAAAGATGGAAATTATACAGATGTTATGTACGCCCGTATCCCTAACTTAGCAGGATATAATGGCATCTTTGATATGTCGACAGAAATGAAACACAAATTTGCCGATATGTTAAGAGCTTTTGGTGATGCCGAAAATAGACATTGCTATTTCCACTGTTGGGGTGGAGCGGATAGAACTGGTACAACTGGTTTTATCTTAGGTGGATTACTTGGAATGAGTTATACCGACTTAATTATTGATTTTGAGTTAACTTCATTCGCTGGTAATTACCGTCCACATTATAAAAACGATTCTAAGAAGATTTACCTTTTCCCAAGACTCATTTGGAAATTAATGAATACTTCTCAATATAAAGCCAATCCAAACATCACTATTAGTCAATTAATTGAAGACATTTTAGTGGCTAAGTTTGATATGACTCATGAAGAGATTGCGACTATTAAAAACAATCTCTTAGAAGATTAAGGAGGAATAAACCATGAAAAAGAACAATCTCTTTGTTACTTCCTTAATTACTTTAGCAGGATTAAGCATGGTGGTTACTGGTTGTAATAGACCTGCTTCTACACCTGCCCCAGAACAACCAAAATTAACTGGTATTACATTGTCAGATGATAAAGTCACTCAATATTTAGTGGGAGATACATTCATTAAACCAACCGTTACCGCTAACTATAGTGATTTAACAACAAAAAATGTCACTGCTAGTGCTTCATTTACTGGCTATGATATGAATGTTGCTAATACTTATACCGTCACTGTTACTTATCAAGATAAAAATGCTTCTTATCAAATTACTGTGACTAGCGCAGAAGATCTCCAACAAGCTAAAGAAACAGCAATCCGTGCGGTTTCTGAGGCGTTTGACAAGTTGGACCTTGAAGAATATAGCGAAAAAAGGAAAGCAGAAATTATCACTAAATTAAATGAAGCGATTAATGCGATTAGAAACGCTAGAACCGTTGGTGATGTTGAAAATATTAGGACTCAAGTCATTGCATATTTTAATAGAGTTCCAAGAGCGCAAGACATCACTAAAGGCACCTGGTTTGACGTTAAGAGTGCGGAATCAACCTATGAATTAGATAGAGATGATAACAATAATTTAGTGATTACTTATAACGGACGTCCAGGTAACTGGGTCTATTTAGGAACTAGATCTCTTAAGACCAATCTCAACGAAAATAACTATGCTTATATTAAATTCAGTAATGATATCGCTGATACAATTGAAGTCTGCATCCAATTAACTGGTGAAGGTGGTTATAAAGTTGATTCTCAAGTCTTTACAGTCCCAGGAAACACTGTTAAGGAAGTCAAACTTGATTACTACACTGAAGTAAGTAACTTCTACTTCTTCCTTGATTCTTGTAGTGACCATAACCGTAAAGGACAAGTTACCATCTTAGAGACATCTTTAAGATATGATGACACTCGTCCAGAAGTAACAATTCCATATTCTAAGACTATTCCTGTTAATGAAGCGATTGTTTTAGAGGGTGGACACGCTGCTACATATACATTAACTGAAGATGATCAACCATTATATATCTCTCGTGTGGACGCAAACGTTCAAGTTAACTTCCACGGCAATGGAGATAGCAAGAAATGGTTTGGATTACATTTATACGCGGGTAGTGATCATAGTTCATTTAGTGATTCTCAAGCACACACTCAAGAAGTGACAATCGATGGAGTGGCAAAAGCAGGTATTAATGCTTATTTCCAAATGCCAATCCTTCAAGAAAAGAAACTTGTTGCTGGTAATAAGATTGAAATGGATGTTTCTTATCAAGCAGATAATCTTACTTTCCAAGTTTTAAGTTACACATTCTTCTATTCATATTGGAAAGCGGAAACAACTGAAACTGTTGAAGTTAATACCCCAATCTATGTGGATGGACAACCAAAAGATGCTTCTAATAATCATTACACTGCAACCATTCCATATTCATCATTTAAAAAGACTGGCAAAGTCATCTCTATGGATGTGAACTTTACCACTGTTAATACTGCAAGTTATGGTAAATCACAAATTTACTTTACTGGATTCTCATTCACTTCATTCACAAGCGGAAATAACAACGTCCTTAATATTGGAAAACAAATGAACACTAATGGAAGTAGTGAAGTTAAAGCAGGATCTGTTACTATTTACCCAACTGAAGAAATTAACTTAAAGAACGCTGGACAAATGACAATCGTCTGCTGGTGGGCGAGTGCTAAAGATATCATTATCACTTCTTTAGTGATGCACACTGAAAACGAAGAAAAACCAAAAGATGTTACTGGTTTAGAAGCTCACCCAATTGATAGTGGTGTGGTCTTAACTTGGGCAGCAAGCCAATATGCTTCTTCTTATGAAGTTTATGTTAATGGCGAATTCTTAAGAGAAGTCGCATCCACTTATCTCACCATTGATGGACTCACCAATGGTCAAACATACACATTTAAAGTAGTGGCCAAGAACTCTTCTGGTGCTTCTACTGGTGTGACTGTGGAGGGAACCCCTATGGCAGGCGCAACTTACGATACATTTATTGAAGGCTTAAATACAAACTTAGAAGTTCAAATTGGAGAAACCGGCATTCAAAATATTTTCAATGCTTCTTCTCAATACGCTCCAAAAGCAAATAACTACAGATTAAAGAAAGCCATTGAAAAGATGAAAAACGGTGAAGAAACCACTGTTGGATTCTTTGGTGGATCAATTACTGTTGGCGAAACTGCTCAACTTAAAGACGAAAGAAATCACGCTAAAGGATATGCTTATTACACATATCAATGGCTTAAGAGAAACTATGATGTTGATAACAAATCTAGATTTGTTAATGGTTCTATTTGTGGCACCGGTAGTGAAATTGGTATCGTTAGAGCTCAAAAAGACTTATTAGATTATAATCCAGATATCATCTTTATCGAATTTGCTGGAAATAATGGCACCACAGATTTCTATAACTCAACATATGAATCATTAATTAGAAAATGTATGGCCTTACCAAACGATCCAGCCATCGTCTTAGTGTTCTGTGTTACTTATTACTCAGGAGACACTGAAGACAATTATATGGTCCCAATTGGTACACATTATAATTTACCAATGTATTCCATTAACAAAGGCTTAAGAACTGTATGTGGAACATTAGATAAAGAAAGAACTGATCCAATTTTCCGTAACTATTCTTCTGATGGCACTCACCCAACTGATGAAGGACATCAATTAATGAGTAAGGCTCTTTGCTATTTCTTAAGAAATCAAATTAGTAAAGACACCGATACTAAAAACACTTATCCAACTCAACCAAGTTCATCTGGATTTGATAAATTCCAAGCACTTACCAGTGTTGATAACACTAACGCAACATCAACTGTTTCTTCTTTAGGCAGCTTTGTCGCGGCTAATACTGCTACTGTTGCCACTAGAGATCAATCTGATGTTACTGCTTTCCAACAAGGTTGGAGAAAAAATGATAAGACCAAAAATGAAGCCATGACTATTAAAGTCACCGCTAAAAACTTTGTTCTTATCTATGGAGCAGGTAATCCAGCTGTTGATACTGATCCAAAAGGCAATATTATCGTTACCTATATCAACGATAGTGATCCAACTGATACTGGAACATTAACTTGGGATGTTTCTAAGACCATTAAACAATCCCATAGTGGTTCTACTGAAATTACTGATCAATCCGCTGGTGGATGGGGAAATCCTGTTGGTGTACTTATCTTTGATAAAACTAGTGCAGCAAGTTATACTATTACTATCAAAATGCAAAATGCTACCGACACATGTTCAATTATGGCGTTCGGCTATACTGCTTAAAAGAAAGGTTTTGTTATGGCCTGTACAATTTATGACATCGCCAAAAGATGTAATTGCTCAACAACAACAGTGAGTAAGGTTTTAAACCGCACTGGTAATATTTCGCCAAAAAAAGCCCAAGAGATTATCGATGTTGCTAATGAACTTGGTTATGTTAGAAGCCATTCCGCAATGTCTTTAGCGAGTAATAACCATTCCTCTCATCTCATTGGTGTCTATCTCCATATTAATGAAGATAAATCCATCACCCACGAACTCTTCTCAAGAATCATGAATGCTTTTAGAGTTCAAGTTGAAAAACAAGGTTATGATATTTGCTTTGTTAGAAACATGGATGATGAAGAGAAATATGGTTATGACGAGCTTATATTTTCTAGAGGAATCGATGGAGTGTTCGCTTTAGCGGATAACCTTTTCTCAAATAAGTTCTCTAATCTTCTCCTTCATAGCAAAGTCCCTCTCGTCTCATTTGATATTTACCGTTCTAAGTTAATGGTGTCTTCAGATAACAAAGAGAGTGTGGCGAACATGGTCGACTATTTAGTGTCACTTGGACACACAAGAATCTGTTATGTTTTCCCAAATGAAAGTGGAGTGTCAGAAGAAAGAAGAGACGGTTTCTTGATGGGTTTAAAGAGAAATAACATTCCGTTTGACGAAAGAATGATTGTGTATGGACCATATTATGGAGAAGGCTCTGCAAAGACCGCCACTGATAATGCATTAGGTAGTGGATTTAATCCAACCGTCATCATGTATCCTGATGATTATACTGCGATATCCGCTATCCCATATTTAAGAAGTTTAGGATATAAAGTTCCAAAAGATATTTGCATTACTGGATTTGATGGAATTGAAGTTGGCTCAGTGATGAGACCATCTCTTACCACCACAAAGCAAAACACTGATGCGATTGGACAAGAAGCCGCTAGATTACTTTTAGCGTCAATCAACAAAGAAGAAATTTTAGAGGAACACGTTGTTGTTCCTACCTCAATTCATAAAGGTGATTCAGTTATTGAAATCAAATAGGAGGAAGCACCATGAAATTAAAGAAAACGATTATGTTATTACCTGCCTTAGCAGCGTTAGGAGTAACTGCATTGACAGGATGTAGCAAAAACAAGGATGCCGAATTCACAATTTGGACATTCTCCACTGAGATGAGCAAGATTGTGAAAAGATATTATTCCAGTCACAACGTTAAAGTTGTCAATAAAGGTAACGTTGACGCGGTTAGAACCGATTTTGAAGCCTATTTACAAGCTAATAAACAAGTTCCAGATATTATTTGTTTAGAAGCCGCGGTTGTTGCTGAATATCGTGAAAGCAATATCGCTGATTCTCCATTAATGGCCTTAGAAGACATTACAACCACTGATGATATGTATTCTTACACCAAAGATGTCGTTAGAACTCCAGACAACCATTTAGTGGGTTTATCTTGGCAAGCGACTCCAGGTGGATTCTTCTACCGCGAAGACACCGCTAAAAAGATTGGTATTACCACTGTCGAACAAATGGATTCTTATATGACAAGTTGGACCAAGTTCCTCGAATTAGCGGATTTATGCCGTAGTCATGATATCGCCGTAACAAGTGGTATTACTGACGCAGTTAAAGTCTTCCTTTCTCAAAGAGAAAATCCATGGGTTGTGAATAACCAATTACAAATGGAAACCGTGTTATTTGGTAATAGTGAAACACCAACAAACTGCTTTGACTTTGTAAGAAAAATGCACCATGGTAACTACACTCACCAAACCGCATTAGAAAGTAGTGGTTACTATTCCGATATGGAAAGTAATAATACTTTAGGTTATTTCTGTTCTTCATGGGGCTTATTTAACGATATTATGACCCATACAAGTGAAAGTGCGGGTCATTGGAGAATGTCTTCTGCACCAATTAACTTCTTTAAAGGTGGAACATGGCTCTCCATTCCTAAAAAAGCCGTTAACGCTGAAGCAGCTAAAGAATTTATTAAATACATCACCTCTGATAAAGATTTCTTAAGAAATAGATGCAAAGAAACAGGAGACTTCATGAACAGTATGTCAATCATGAGTGAACTCAAAGATCAACCTATTTCTTCATTTGAATTCGGTTCTTTCTTAGGCGGACAAACAAATTATTTATCTAAACTATATGAATCCGCTCAACACATTAATGGTGCTCTTATTTCAAAATATGACTCTGTTATCGATGGTTCTTTCTCTACTGCTGTTGCAGATTATGCAAAAGCTGGATATCAAGCCGGACAAACTGAAGATCCATATACTCCAGAACAAAGAGAAACATTAAGAACTGCTCAAAAAGGTAACTTTGTGAAGAATGTCAAAAAGACATATCCTTCTCTTGTTAACCCAACCATGTAATTATGCCAAGAAGAGTAAAGAAAGCACGTAATCCAAACCAAAAACTCAATAAGTGGGCGTATATTTTCATCGCCCCTTTTATCATTACGTTCCTTATTTTTTCACTCTATCCAATGATTAGCTCAATCGCTTATTCATTCACCAATGAGAACGCTGCTAACCCAATTGATAATTTCCAGTTCTTCTCAAACTTTGAACTAATCTTAAAACAAAGATCGTTCTGGCATTCATTTATTAACACGATCATCATTTTCACAATGAACTTCATTCCTCAAATCGTTGCTGCTCTTTTCTTTGCGGTCCTTTTCACCAATAAGAGAATCAGATTGTTAGGAAAGGGAGTTTTTAAATTTATTTATTTCTTACCAAATATCTTAACAGCGACCACAGTTGCGGCCTTATTTGGATTCTTGTTCCAATTCTATGGCACAACGACAACCGGGGGAGTAGTTACTGGATATCGTGGTGGACCTCTATATATGTTATATGTCCTCCTTGGATTTGACCCAAATGTCCATCCACTTGAAGACGCTTGGTCAATTAGAATTATTGTCGCCTTTATTCAATTCTGGATGTGGTTTGGTAACTCCATGGTTGTTTATATTGCAGGAATTAATGGCATCTCTGACGAGATTTATGAGGCTGCTGATATTGATGGAGCCTCTCCAATTAGAGTGTTCTTTGAGATTACATTACCAATCTTAAAACCAATCATGCTTTATTCGCTTATTACTTCACTTATCGGTGGACTTCAAATGTTTGATATTCCATATATGATGGCAGGTGACACTTTAAAGACCGGTCCATTTGCTGGAGAATCAGCAACTGAGACTATTACCATTTATATTTATACATTTATGAAGAAGAACAGGGATTATGGTCTCGCTAGTGCGGCTTCAGTAATGTTATTTATCTTCTCTTTAGGTTTATCAGTCGCGATGTATTTTGTCGCTTTCAAAGAAAAGAACTATGAGAAGAAGATTTGGAGGAGGATCAAGAAATATGAGTAGTGTATCCTTTTCCATGCAAAAAAATAAATATACCCCAATGCAAATTATCAGCAAGGTCATCCTTTATCTTATTTGTATTATTGTTGCGGTGATGTGCATTTTCCCAATCATTGCTTTAGTGATTACCGCGACTAAGACCACTCAACAAATCGATGCTGGATTTACTTTTGAGTTTGGTTCTAACTTCTTTAAGAACATCACTGACTTATTTAAGTTTATCGAAGAAGAATGTGAATTTTCGATTGCAAGAAGCTTCCTTAATTCAGTGATCATTTCCGTTTCTTCAACGACTTTAGGTATCTATTTTAGTGCTTTAACCGCTTATGCATGTCACGTTTATGATTTCAAAGGAAAGGCTTTCTTTGAGAAATTCCTTCTTTTCTTAATCATTATTCCAGGACAATTAGGTGCGGTTGGTTTCTTCACCTTAGTCCTTAAGATGAACTGGATGGATACATATATTCCATTTATCTTCCCAGCGATTGCTTCTCCAAGCACCGTCTTCTTTATCCGTCAATATATGAAACAAAACTTCTCTAGAGAATATGTTGATGCGGCAAGAATGGATGGCGCAAACGAATTTGCAATCTTCAACATGATTTGTCTTCCATATATCAAGTCCGCGATTGCGACAATGGCCTTATTTGGAATTATTTCCAGTTGGAATAACTTTATGGGACCAATGACTTTCTTAAGTGAAAAAGAATTATTCACTCTTCCACAAATCATGTATTTATTAACTACTGATAACAATCCACCTCGTGGACCATATTATGTTTCGATTTTAATTACGATGTTACCAATGCTTCTCATCTATGTCTTCTTAAGTAAGACGATTATGAAAGGCGTTTCTGCAGGAGGACTTAAATGATGAGAAAAAGATTATTAGCGATTCCCCTTTTATTGGCTTTAGCGTGTGCTTCATGTAATACCCAAGTTAGAAGAAGTGATATGCTACTCAAAGATGTCTATTCAAGCTTCTTTAAGATTGGAGCGGCTTTTAATATTAAAAATCTTCCAATCACTGAAGGATATGAAGATGATGGCCTATACAACCACTTCAATTCCTTAACTTGTGAAAACGATATGAAATGGGAAAAGATTCATCCAGATGAAAACACTTATTCTTATGAAACCGCTGACCAATATATTAATTTTGCTAAAGCTCATGGAATGGGTGTTAGAGGTCACGCTTTAGTCTGGTATCGCGCTCTTCCAGGATATATGGGATTTGTTTCAACTAAAGAAGACTTATTCGCGAAAGAAAAAGCCCATATTGATAACACCATTGAACATTTTGGTGATTCTGTTTATTGCTGGGATGTTGTAAATGAAGCTATTAGTGATACTGAAGATCCAGAAGTCACTGAAGAAAACACCTATCGTCAAGATGAAGTGTGGTATACATTAAGCGGAAAAGAATATATCTTAAAAGCCTTCCAATACGCCGATGCAAAGCTTAGAGAATTAGGCATTAGAGAAAAAGTTAAACTTTACTATAACGATTACGACAACACTAAACCAGTCAAAAAGGCTAAAACCTTAAAAATGCTTAACTGGTTAAAAGAAGAAAATTGCCCAATTGACGGCATTGGCTTACAGTGCCATTACCATATGGGAAGCTTCATTGAAGAAGAACTCGATAGTGCAATTAAAGATTACGCTGCCCTTGGTTTAGATGTTCATATCACTGAATTCGACGTTGATATCTATGATGAAACTGTGGACACTCCTTCTTATCCAAGAACTGGAGCTCCTGAAAAAGTCTATAAACTTCAAGCAACAATCTTTGATCATGCCTTTAGAGTGTTTAGACAAAATAAAGATAAAATCTCCAGTGTTTCTTTCTGGGGAATTAGAGACAACAACACATATATGAATGACCCAAATGAATTCTATGGTCATGCGCCATTCAATTTCCCAAATATCTTTGATATCTTTGGTGAAAAGAAGCCAGCCTTCTATGTGATTACAGATTATGAGGACTAAGAATATGAAAAAGAGATATTTACTTTTAGTTGGCTTAGTTCTTACTTTAGCTAGCTGTAACAAACCATTAGGAAAAGCCTATGACCCATATGCGGATCGATATGAAGATGGAACAGAAATCAAAAACGTTTATGAAGGTGATAAAAAAGATTTCCATTTAACTGGATTCATGAGTTCAAAAGGTGGAGTTCTCACCATTAGAAATAATGATAACGAAACTACAGTGACATATAACAAGGGCTATGATGATTCTTATGCTAACGCTTATACATCAGTCGTTGGTCGCTTTTCTGATTTCACTTATATCAACGTCACCCTTAAAGGAGAATTAGGAAAACCGGTCTCCTTAAGAGCGTGGTATGACGATAGTGATAACTATGCTTCTTCCATCTTTGGAGGAGATACTTATATCAACGTTGTTGATGAATATAAAACTTATTCATTAAAAGTTAAAAAGACCCTTCAAACAAGAATGGACCTCCTTTGTGCGGTTGGTTTATTCCCAGAAGTTGGTCAAGCTGGATCAGGTACCATTTCCTTTAAAGACATTTGGTTCTCAAAAGAAATGCCTGCTGACGCTATTTGGGCAAATGAAGGAGTGGATGATGGAGGAGATTCAATCCGTGTTAATGGATGGGAAACCTTCCAATGGACTGGATATAACATCTACCCACTTGGTCCAAATGAATTAGGCATTAGATACACTGGTGCTTCTGAATGGGGAAATGTTCAATATTACATCACTCCTGAAGAAGAAGCGGCGATTGCTAATGGTGATAACACTTTAGTGTTCTCATTTAAAGATATTAAAGATTCTTTAGAACAACCAACAATCTCGACAATCACCTTTAAACTTGTCGCTGATATCTCTGGAGAAGGAGTTACTCCTGAAGGATATTCATATTACACATATTATGAAGCCGAATTATTCACCTATAAGAGAACCCTTGATTATAATCCTGATGAAAATGGATATACGACTTTAGAAATCGGATTAGAATCAGCCTTACTTTCTATTGGTGATCATCATCAAAATGGATATCGTGTTTCTTTACTTATTGAAAGCGATCCTAACTTCCAAGACTTATATATCTTTGAACCTGATGGTGAACTCACAATTAAGAAACTCACCTTTAAACATACCGAACAAATTATTGATCCATATTCAGTGACCGCTGGAGGAACATATACATTAACGGATAAAGAGGGTGTTGAAAAGAATATTACGTACACCAATATTTCTGGTGATACATATTGGCCACGTGTACAAAGAATCGTTCAAAACGCCACTCATACCGGTGCAATTACTGTAACAATTAGAAATAATGGTACAGGAACTGTTAAAGTTGCTGTTCATGCTGGTGTTATTGATAACGTTAGAAGTGATGGATATAACAACGCTTTCTTCCCACTTTGGCAAAATAGAGGCAAACAAGGTAACTATTTTGACGATGGAGAAACTAAAGACATCGCTGCTGGAGCTTCTCAAACATTTACAATCACAGTAGATACTCCTACTAATGAAAACCATATTACCGATACTGATACTGTGTCACTCATCCAATTCTTGTTTGATAACATTTGGGGTGACAGCACTAAACGTAGTGGAGATATCGATATCGTTTCCGTTATTGTCGCCTAATTATTATGAAATTTGGACACTTCGATTTAGAAAATAAAGAATATGTCATTGAAACATATGACACTCCTCTTCCTTGGATTAATTATTTAACTAATGGAGAGATGTTTTCTCTTATCTCTAATTTAGGTGGAGGGTATAGCTATTATAAGGACGCTAAACTTAGAAGAATTACTCGCTATACATATAACACCCCAAGTAGAGATAATAATGGAAGACTTTTCTATATTGATGATGGGAAAGACATCTTTTCCCCAACTTTCTATCCAACTAAGACTCCTTTAGATACTTATGAATGTCATGTTGGACTTAATTACACAAGATTCATTTCCTCTAAAAACAATATAAGAAGTGAACTATTATGTTTCATTCCAGTTGATAAAAATGTCGAGATTAATAAACTCGTTCTCACAAATGAAAGCAATGAAACAAAAGAACTTCTTATTTATGGAGGAGTGGAATTCTGCTCTTTTAATGCGCTTGATGATATGACTAACTTCCAAAGAAACCTTTCAACTGGTGAAGTAGAAACTTATCCAAGTGTCATTTATTACAAAACTGAATATCGCGAAAGAAGAAATCATTTCTCTTTCTACTCTGTTAACCAAAAAACCGAATCCTTCAATAGTGATCGTGATTCTTTTGTCGGACTTCATGGAGATTATGTCCTTCCTAAAGAAGTCAAAGAAAGAAAACTTTCTAATAAAGTCGCCAGTGGCTGGTCACCGATCGCGATGCATCAAGTAAAGGTAACTTTAAAACCAAAAGAAAGTAAAACCTTAATCTTTTTACTTGGCTATGTAGAAAATGAACAAGATCAGAAATTCGATTCGCATGGTCTCATCAACAAAACTAAGGCGGAAGCAATAATTAAGCGTTTTTCTAATGAAAACGCGGTAAACGAGGCGTTTAGGGCCTTAAATAAGAAATGGGAAGACTTACTTAGTAAGTTCTTTGTGAAATCTAACTCCAAAGAGATTAATAATCAAGTCAATATTTGGCATCAATATCAATGCATGATGACTTATTATCTTTCTAGAAGTGCCTCGTATTATGAAAGCGGTATTGGTAGAGGAATGGGATTTAGAGATTCTTGCCAAGACTTGTTAGGATTTGTTCACTTAGAACCTAAACTCGCTAAAGAAAGAATTATTGATATCGCTTCAATCATGATGAAAGATGGTTCAACCTGGCATCAATATCAACCACTTGATAAAAAAGGGAATAGCGATATCGGCGGTGGATTTAATGATGATCCACTTTGGTTAATCGCTGCGACATATGCATATTTATCAGAGACTGGTGATTATTCCATTTTAGATTTAGTGATTCCATATAATTCTTCAGACACTGAAAAAGGGACAGTGCTTGAACATTTAGATAAAGCGATTAATTTCACAATCAACCATAAAGGTCCACACGGACTTCCTTTAATTGGACATGCGGATTGGAACGATTGTTTAAATCTCAATTGTTTCTCTAATGAACCAGGAGAATCTTTCCAATGCCATCAAGGAAAAGACACAGGTGTTGCGGAAAGTATCTTTATTGCCGGAATGTTTGTGAAATATGGAAACGAATATATCGAGATTTTGAAGCATTTAAATAAAGATTACTCCTTCTATCAAGATGAAGTTAATAAGATGAAAGAAGCGGTGTATCAATACGGATATGATGTTGACCACTTCTTACGTGCATATGACGCGTATGGACATAAAGTTGGCTCATATGCAAATGAAGAAGGACAAATCTATATCGAGCCACAAGGAATGTGCGTGATGGCGGGATTAGGTTTAGAAAACGGACTTGCTTCTAAAGCGCTTCAAACAACTTATGAAAAACTTAACACCAAATATGGAATTTGCTTACTCACTCCTTGCTATAGCAAATACCATATCGAATTAGGAGAAGTTTCTTCTTACCCACAAGGATATAAAGAGAATGGTGGTATTTTCTCCCATAACAACCCATGGGTTATCATCGCTGAATGTATGAATGATAATGGAGAAAGAGCGTTCCAATATTATAAAGAAATCACCCCAACATATATTGAAGATATTTCAGATATCCACCGCACCGAACCATATGTTTATTCACAAATGGTGGCAGGGAAAGAAGCTACTAACCATGGAGAAGCGAAGAATTCTTGGTTAACTGGCACTGCTGCATGGACATTTGTAGCGATGAGCCAATATCTTCTTGGGGTTAGACCAACATTAGATGGCTTAGTCATCGATCCAAAGATTGATGAAGAGATGGAAATTACTCGTTTATATAAAGGACATCGTGTCCATATTAAATTAAAAGCGGGAAAACATAATAAAGTCGTATTGACCAATCAAGAGTTAGAAAAAGAAGGTGAAGACATTTATGTCGAATTATAGTTCTATCACTCCTAGAAACCTTAAAGTTAGTTATCGTGATGAATTAAATAAAATCTATCCTGACGTTAAGATTAACGATGTTTTGTTATATTCACCTAATAAAGACATCATCATCGGTGTTAGTGGACTAGGAAATGAATATCCATTTTTACAGGCTCTTTTAACTAAGCCTTTATTCGCATCTAGATTTGCCTCTATAAAGGAACACTCAAGATGCTTGGTGGATGTTGCCACTAACAATATTTATATTAATAACACGAAAGAAACCCTTTCTAATGATGAAAACGGAGAATTATTACAAACGGTTTCTGAATTTAATAATTATGGTGGTCACCTTAATGAAAATGGGGAGCATATTATCGATTTACAAAATGAAATCGTTGGTCCTCATTTCGCTGTTAATCTTCTTTTAGGGGACCGTTCTAAATTAAGTGAACCATTATTAACCACTCCTAAAGGGGTTGTCGACGCTTTTGGAGGCGGATCATTTAGAGGTCCTGCCGCTGTTCAAGTTTTAGCGACACGTTGGGATATGGATCCAAGTGAAAATGGCAATCCATTTAATCGTCAATTCTATTTAGTGGAAAACGGAAAACAAATCTTCTATTCCCATAATGTACATGAAAATGTTAGTTATGCGGTTTGTACCCATAAAGTAAATAATAGTGTGATTGACTATAGCACTAACGATGAGCTTTCTATCAGAAGAACAATCTACTTAAGAAGACAAAAGAAAGAAAGCGAACCAATCGCCTTAGAAAGACAAGTGGTGGAAATCACTAACTTCTCAAATAAAGAAAGAAACCTTTCAATTGTTTTTACTGGAATGTTTGGTAGCGCTAATCCTGGCTGCCAAATGGTGGATGTTATCTATCAAAGTGTTATTAATCAAACTAATGCGATTTATCGTAATGACCACTTAGTAGCGATTTCTCCAGATTATTATCCTGAATACGCAAAAGAATATGTTCGTTTCGTTACTTTAGGGGAAGATAATATCGATTCTTTCTCATATGATGTATCTAACTTTGTGGGTAATGGATCGATTGAACACCCTGAACATTTGGTGAATCTTGGAAATGAACTTAAAGTTAAAGGTCCATCTTTCTTTGCGATTGAAAAGAAGTTTTCTCTTAAACCAGGTGAGAAAAAGGTAATCGTTTCCTCAACCGGTTTAGTGGACCATAATCACGACTTATATGAAGCGATTGAATCAATTAGAAAAGATGAACATCCAAAAGAACTAAAAGAAATTGAAGATTCATTTACCAAA
>OCTW011559672.1_pt1 | contig 22122 bp, 25 predicted proteins | sample 1539671 | NCBI WGS metagenome assembly OCTW01 (sample SAMN02144230, study PRJEB22623) | gut metagenome | biome: sheep rumen | host: Ovis aries | place: New Zealand
CTTTTCTCATCTAAAGTATCTCTCCTTTAATTTTTCCTAAATAAATTATACTATAAACGAAAATTTAATGCAATAAAAATAAACGAAAAAAATAGAAAATATTTTTTACAAGACTGGTTAATGGTGCTATAAAGGAGTTTTTTGAAAATAAATAATATATACAACAATTCGAGAATGAAAATATAATTTGGATTGTTGTATTTTTTTGTCTTTTATGCTAGAATAAAATTGTAGTATTATAGGAGGGAAAATATATGAATTACCAAGAAAAAATTGCTACAATAGAGGCAAAAATTAAAAATAAAGAATTTAACTCTGCTGAACAAGACTTATTACAAATTATTAATGATGAAAAAATAAAAAATGTAGAAGATGATAAATATATTTATTATTCATTCTACAATTATATTGAAACTTTAATTTATTGGAGAAAATATAATCCAAGTAAAAAAATTCTACAACCAGAAAATAACATTGCAGATGTATATTATTTATTAGGATTTATAAATTTTGAAACAAAAAATTATGGAAATGCTATTCAATATCTTGACAAAGCTATTGAGTGGAATCCAGTAAATTCGCGAATTAGATTAGAAAAGGCTGATGCTCTTAGAAATATAGGTGAAATCGAGAGATATAGGATAGAAATAGAAAAAACATATCCATACATTTATGAAAGTTCATATATGGCAAAATATTACTGTGAATTAGGATGGTATTATTCAGAGAAAAAAATATTTGATTTAGCAAATGCGTTATATACTCAAAGTGTTTCTTTTTTAAATACTGATCTAGCCAAAAATGAATTGATGTATATTGCTCAAGAAGAGCATAGAGAACCAAGATTTTCAACTAAAGAAGAAATAAGCAAACTTTTTAAAGAATATAATATTCCATTTGGAATAAGTAATGAAATAATTCAATTTATTTATGAAGACTCTCAAAACTTGTTAAAAGAGAATAAGGTTCAATTAGCTAACTATTTATATAGAGCATTATATGATATTACACTTGATAAAAGATTTATGTTGTATGTGGATTTAAAAGATGAGAAAACAAAAATCATAGTAAAAATTCCTGAAATTTGGAGAACATTAAATAAAGAAGCATATGGAAAATTTGGAATAAGTGACAATACATTATTTTTATTCATAACTCCACAAAACGAAAATATAAGCGTTGTATGTGATGGAAAATGTGATGCAGGTCAATTAGATGTTGCATATAAATTGAATATTGAAAATATGAAAAAACAGGGAGCAACTATAGAGGGAGAATACTCTATTATTGGTCAAAAAAATATTAAACAAGTATTTGTTTTAGTTAAACAAAATGAAAAGAATGTTAGAATATATCAAAATTATTTAGTAGTAAATGGATATTTAATTAATGTATCTTGGGAAGTACCTAGTGATATACCGATTGAACAAATTATTGAAATAGAAAATAATAGTTTCAAAGGACAATTTATTTGGTCGTTAAAAGGTGAAAATGAAGATACTTCTAGTCAAGATATTATGAATGAAATTAATTCAAGATTAAATGAATTATTAGCACAAGGAATGTCTACACAAGAAGCTATGGAAATAATTTTTGGAAATAATCCAGTATTTAGAGAGATAAAAGAAGAATTTAATAATAATGGTATAACACCAAAAGTAATTTCTGCATTAGAAAATTTATCAAATCAAATTATAAAAGATGTTACTCAAGATCCTTATTGGTATGATGTATCAAGAGATATTTTCAAATTGCTTATTCTTTCGAATTTGTTAGAAAATAAAGAATTTACATTACCAGACTTGGTCGAACAAACAAATAATGTTGAATTTGTAAAAAATATTATTACTAAAAATTTGGATAAGTTTAATATTCCAGAATTACCCAAAAATACAAATGTCAAATCAATATTAAATACTGATAAGCCATTAAAGAGTATTGTAGAGATAATACATAAATCAATATTACCATATGAAAGAACAGAATTACAAAAGCAAGGAAGAAAAGAAATGCAGGAAAAAGAAAATGTCAAATCAAATGCAATAATGGTAAAATGTCCTGTATGCAATACTGAATTTAAGTTGAATTGGAATGTTCCAGCAAGTGAAAAAACATTTTATTGTAAATGTCCTAATTGTAATGCAGAAATAAAAAAAGTAAATCCTAACTATAAAGGATAAATTAGAAAAGGAAAATAAAACGTATGAGAAATGAAAAAATAGAGATGTCTCCAGAGCAAAAACAACAAATATCTAGTGTGTTACAATCACAGGGATTATCTCAATCTGAAATAGATGTAATATTAAATGGCGAATATGGAGGTTATGATTCAGAATATGATTTAGAGAGTGCTTTTGGAGGATTAAGAAAGCATGGTGATGTTCTTGAAAAGTTATCTGATGGTTACACAATGGATGAACTACAAGCACAAGGAATATCACCACAAAAAATAGATGCTTTTAATCAAATGTTATCAGAAAAAAATATAACTGTTGATAATGCAAAGGCTATATACCAATATTCTGTTGGTAGTAATATGATATTAGGAGTAAAAAGAGGTACATCTAAAGAAACAATCCAAGAACAAATAATGAGTGATTTAGAAGAATCTTTACAAGCAAGAGGAGTACAACAAGAAGATATTGAAAAGATGAAACAATTTGTAAAAGATGCTGATTATGATGAAACGCCATTACATGATAGTTACGATACTGCTAATAGATATATGGAACAAATAGGATTAAAACAAAATAGTCGTGTTAGTGTTAGAAGTGCAATGCAATCAATGCACAGGTGTACTCATATAGATGAAACTATAGCTTCATTAGAAGAAGGTATAGGTAGTACAAATATGCCTAAATCAATGAAATTATATAGAGCAGTAAAAAGCAGTTATTTAGAAAAAGGACTAAAACCCGGAGAGGATTTAAGTAGTTTAGTTGGAAAATCCATTAGTAATAATGGACAAACAAGCACTTCACCTTTATATGATTCTTCATTTGCATCATTCGATGAATATGATTCTGTTTTTGAGATATATACACCTAAAGGAAGTAGGGGTTCATATATTGCAGAACTATCTGCTTATGATAAAACAGAACAAGAAGTGTTATTAAATCCAAATGATTTATATATAACAGGTGTCCAGACTGGAGTTGTTGACAAAAATGGAAGAACCAAAAATGTGTTACAAGCATTATGTTTAAGCAAAGATAGAGAATGCTATAGAGGAATAGATAAAGAACAGGAAACTAGCAGAACAAGTAGTGGACAGCAACAATATGAAAATACTATGGAAACACAAAATAGTGGAACGAATTTACCAGCAAGACAGAGCAGATTTTCAAGATTCTTTAATCAAGTGAGGTCTAGATTTTCAAGGCAAGGTTCTAATACTAGTTTGCAAAAAAGTGAAAATCCAGAAACACAGATTCAACCCCAAAAAACACAGATGCAGGGAAAAAAATCTTGGGAATTAGAACCAGAAGAAAAGACAAGAATACAAAGAGAAACAGCTAAAATAGCAAAAAGATATAGAGAACAAGAAGAACAACAAAGACAAGCACCGACACAAGATTTACAACAAGGTGATTTCCAACAAATGCAAGAAGGACAAGTTCAACAACCGATACCTCAACAACCAATGCCAGATATGGGAGGAATGGAATTATAAATTCATAGGAGAATGTTTATGAAAGTAATTGATAAATCAAATAGAGAAATTTTACTAGAATTTTTAAAATTGCCAGATGATATAAGAGAATATGACATAAATAAACAATATACTATATTACATGACAAAATAGAAGTGTTAGAAAAGAGTATTTTTTTAGATGATTCTATTATAGAACATAATGATTATACTCCAAGCAATAGGCAAGATGCGACATGGCAAAATGCACTTAGAAATTTTCAAGCAAAAGATTACTTAAATGCTTATTTTGAGATTTTTGATTATATTGATGATTATGGAAATAGAGAAAATCGCAATTTATTTGAAAGTGAAATGAATAATATAAAATCTGTTTTGCGAGGAATCAATAAAAAAATACAAGAAATCATAAATTTTGATAATGAAAAAGAAGAAATGAAACTTTTAGATAAAGATGATAATACAAATACGAATATGGATAAAGATGATATTAATAAAAAATACAAAGGAATATCAGGAATAATATCAGTAAAAAATATACTTGGATTTTTACTAAAACAAAATGATGAAACAGGAAATTTTATAAATAAGAAAATAAATATAAATTTACCACACGAATTCCAACCTATGAAATCAATGCCAGAAGATCCAAAGGATTCTGTAGTTTATGGAAAACAAACAAGTAGTGCAACATGTATAGCAATGTTATACTATATTAATAAAGAAGATGCAATGCCATATAATAACGAAAAAATAATCAATGGAATACATAATACATTAGGAGATGATCAAGGATTAATTGAAGTTAATAGTGGAAGTACAAAAAATAATAAAAAATATGTATATAGCATTGTAAAAACTAGAAAAGAACCAAGTGGAATACAATATACTTTAACATTTCAAATTGAGATGCAAGAAGGTATATTAAATATACAAGCATTTTTTGATGAAATAGGAGTTACAGGACAGAGAGAGTCAATTATAATGGCTAAGATGATTAACGAGGGAAAAATAAATCCAAACGAAATGAATGCATGGACGAAAGATCCGTATGATGAAACATATAACAAAGGATTAAGAATGAATTTAGCAGAAAAAGAAGAATATGATTTTGCATTTCCAGAACATCCATTATCAGAAGCAAGAAATCTTGTAAAAATAATAATTGAGAAAAATTAGAATATTAAAGGGAGTTACAAATGGAAGAAAATAATGAACTTGAAAGAGAGTTAATAGATTTTGAATTTGACTGGATAGGAAAAGATTATGACAAGATAATGCCTAATGTTATGGCAATGGCAAGAAAATTGGTAGAACTTAATCAAATTAGAGTTGAAAAAGAATTAGATGAAAATGGAAATATAAAAATATTACATACTGGAGTATGTAGAAAAAATGGATTGATTGAAAGTTTGTCTAAAGGAATTGTAAATGAAGATATATATTCATGTGTTTTTAGAACAGGGACAAAGAACAGCCTAAACTGTATATGCAAAGGCAGAGATGAATCAAAGACTAATTACTGCCAGATGCCGAGTTGTCCTATTTTGGCTGCTGGATATTTATATTACATACAACATGTAAATGATAGTGAAAAGCAAGAAATTTCAGAATTTAATGAGGATGCAACAGAAAATGACATATATAGTAGAAATTACAATGAATTAAAAAAGATGGAATTCGACAAAGACATAGAAGAATTATTAAATCCATTAGCAATTCCAAGTATAAAAGGTTTGAGATGTGCATTTATTGGTGAAGAAGGTACTGACAAAGAAAAAATAACTAATGATGTTGCTAACTACCTTTATAGAATAGGAAAAATTAGTACAAATAAAGTTAGATATATTAGTCTTAATACTAATGTTGTCTTTGAAGATGATATATTATACTCAATTATTGGATTACAAGACTATTTAGATAATTTAAGTAATAATGATGATTTTTCAGGTGCAGCATCATCTGAAAGAAGAAACAACAAATTTAGGATTCAAACACTAATTAATAATTCAAAAAGCAAATACATAATAGTAAATGGTACACCACTAGAATTTAAAAAATTTTTGGCAAGCAATTCTAAATTGCCATATATTTTTGATACTGCAGTGTATTTCAAAGACTTTGAGGATGAAAAGATATTAAACATTTTTGAAAGGAATCTACCAGAATATCATAAAAAATTTATAGATGATGAAAAACGAAAAACATTTTTAAATTATTTGGATAGAAACAGAAAGTATTTTCCTTTCAAAAACAGAGATTTAAGTATGTTTTTAGCAGGATATGTTTCAAGAAAAAGTGAGCTTATATTACCTAAAGAAAGATATGAAGAATCTACTTTAGATGATATGTTTAAAGATTTAATTGGAATGAATAATGTTAAACAACAATTAATTGAATTAAACAATTTCCTAAAACTACAAAAGAAATTAGAGAAACAAGGAAAAACAATTCCAAACTTTAATTTACATATGATGTTTCTAGGAAATCCGGGAACTGGAAAAACAACAGTTGCAAGAATGGTAGCAAAAACATTATTTGATTTAGGATATATTCAAGAAAATAAGTGCATCGAAGTTGAATCCAAAGACTTAATTGCACCATTTTCAGGACAAACACCTTTAAAGACAAGTAGAGTAATAAACTCTGCTTTAGGAGGAGTATTATTTGTTGATGAGGCTTATTCTCTTGCACAAACTCAAGGAGCAACTGGTGCAGAAGCAATAAGTACACTAATAAAAGCTATGGAAGATAACAAAGATAATTTAGTAGTTATATTTGCTGGATATTCAAAGGAAATGCAAGAGTTTATAAGAGCAAATTCAGGAATTCAATCAAGAATAGGATATACTTTTGAATTTGCAGATTATACGGAAGATGAATTATATGATATATTCAAATTAAAATCAGATAAAATAGGTTTTACAATAGATGCAGGAGCAGAAAAAAAGTTAAGAGAAATAATTAATTTTGGAAGAAATAGAAAAAACTTTGGAAATGGTAGATATGTTGATAATATTTTACAAAAAACATTAACAAAACAAGCATCTTTAGATTTAAAAGATAAAGATATATTGAAATTAACTGAAAAGAGCATTCCAACGATAGAAGAAATTATGACACAATCCTCAGGAGAAAGAAATCCAGATAAAATCAGTGAACTTTTTGATGAAATTGTTGGTATGGAAAATGTAAAAAAAGAAATAATTGCTTTAGGAAAATATGCACAGTTTAGAAACAAACTATCAAAAAATGCAGAAAATAGTTTACCTGAAATGAGATTACATATGTTATTTAATGGAGATGCTGGAACTGGAAAAACAACAATGGCGAGAAAAGTAACTGAAATGTTATACAATATTGGGTGTATAAGAATAAATAAATTAGTAGAAGTTGAAAGAAAAGACTTGGTCGGAGAATATCTTGGAGAAACAGCACCTAAGACAGAAAAAGTAATAGAAAGTGCATTAGGAGGAGTTTTATTTATTGATGAGGCATATAGTTTAACACCTAAGGATAATCCAAGAGATTTCGGACATGAGGCTATTAGCACATTAATAAAGGCAATGGAAGATCACAGAGATGAATTAGTTGTAATTTTTGCAGGATATACAAAAGAAATGAAAGACTTTGTTAATTCTAATTCAGGAATTGCATCAAGAATAGGATATACTTTTGAATTTGAAAATTATAAAGATGAAGAACTATACAAAATATTTGAAATAAAATGTAAAAAATACTCTTTAAAAATAAATAATAATGTTAAAGATAAAATCATGGAAGTATTAAAATATTTCAGTAGTGTTGAAAATTTTGGAAATGGTAGATTTGTTGATAAACTATTGCAAGAAATTTTAGTAAAGCATTCACTGAATGAGAATCTTGATGAAAATATTAACAAAATTATGGTTGAAGATATACCCTCTATAAAGGAAATGGTTGAAAAAACATTTAGTAATGACGATAATTTGGTTATTCCAGCAGATATAGATAAAGAAACTAGAAGGAAAATTGCTATACATGAGTTAGGGCATGCTATTATTCACTATATTTATAAAGGCGAAACTAATTTAAAGATTATTACAGTTGTTCCAGAAGGCACTGGTGCTTTAGGATATGTGTTACATACTATTCCAAAAACAAAAGTAATATACACAAAAAGGGACTATTTGGATGAAATTGAGGAACTACTAGCTGGTAGAGCTGCAGAAGAAATGTTTTTAGGAAAGGACAATGTATCAAGTGGTTGTTGGAATGATTTAGAAAAGGTAGCAAATAAAATAGACTATATGTTTAATGATTATGGAATGTCTGAAACTCTTGGATTGGTTAGTGCGAAGAATATAAAACCAAGCTTAGAAATGCAACAAAAGTTAGATATTGAAAAAAAGAAAACATTAGATTCCTGCTATGAAAATGTGAAGAAAGTATTACAAACAAATAGATCAATGTTTGAAAAGGTATTAGATACACTTATGCAAAAAGGAACGATTACAGGTGGGGAATTTTCAGAGTTAGTAAAAAATAAATAATTAAGAAAATATGTAATAAAGAATAATATTTGTTTATTTTTAAGTAGGTGATAGAATGAATTTTATAAAAAATTTTTTCTTTAACAATAGAAATGTTGGAGAAAAATATGAGTTTAATCTTTTTAAAAAATATGGAAAGTGTAATGAGCTAAGAAAATATGGGATTAATATACTATTTATAACTGATACTCACAATTGTATGACTAACTTAGAAGATGATCTAAAAAAAATAGATAATTCTGATTTTGATATTTGTATTACGCTAGGAGATATTAGTGAAAATGACTTTGAAATTATAAAGAAATGTATTCCAACTAGTAAAATATATGGAATTGTCGGAAATCATGATTCTTTAAACTCATTAGAGGAAAATGGAATTAATAATTTTAACGGAAAAGTAATAGAATGTAAAGGCATTAAAATCGCAGGAATAATGGGATCAAATAGATATAAAACAGGAGATTATGGAATGTTAAGCCAAGAAGAATCTATTGAGTTAGCAAAAAATATGAAATCTGCTGATATATTAGTATCTCATGATAAAGCATATATATATGATAGACATGATAATGTTCACGACGGATTAAAAGGAATAACAGATTATATTTATAAAAATCATATTCCTTTACATATACATGGTCATCTACACGAAGAATATGAGGAAATATTAAAAAATGGAACTAAAAGTATATGCTTATATCAAATAAAATTAATAGAAATATAAAGGAGTAAAATTATATATGGAATATATTGATGAAAATAACAATGAGTATGAATTTTATAAAAAAAATAGTACTGACTTAATTTGGTGGGTTGATAATCCTAAAAATATCGGAGAACATTTATTTAGCTTTGATAAAAAGAAAATTTACAATTTATTTTATGATTATCCACATAATTTAACAGAAGAAGAAAAAGAAATCTTTGATAGAGAAAATTCTTATTGGAAAGAATTTTTTAAAGATAGAAAATAATATATTTTAAATTATAAAAAGATACTCTCAAAGATTTTGGTAATTTTTTATAGGTGTACTATTATAAAAATACTAAATTTATGAAAAAGTATAATATTTAAAATAATAAGCAGGATTTTAATGAAAATTAAGATACCTGCTTTTGATTTAGTAATATATAAATATATGAAATTCCTTATAATATAATATTATACAGAAAACAAATCAATATTTTTCCTTTTATTTAATATTTTCATATCAGGATAAACACAATAGGCAAACTGTGTATTACAAATAATATTATTTAAACAACTTAGAAGAATAGAAAATAATATAAATCAATTAACTTATTTGGCGAATAATGGAAGGATTTATACGGTTGATTTAAGTGAAGTGAAACAGGAAATAGGAAAGGTATGGAGTGTAATTAATGTGTTACAAAATTAGTGGTGAAAAAACATTAGAAATTTTAAAAACTCTTTCGACAAAATAGTTTAAAATATTGGAATTTTTATTGTTAAAAATTGGATTGTGTGATATAAAATAAATAGAATAAGTATAGTTTGTATTAGGAGGCACAAAATGAAAGAATTAGAAGAAGAAATCGTAAAATTTGCAAAAGATAGAGATTGGTTACAATTTAATACACCAGAGAATTTAGCAAAGTCAATTTCTATAGAAGCAGGTGAGCTTTTAGAATGTTTTCAGTGGAATAACAATTATAATAAAGATGAATTAAAATACGAAATTGCAGATGTTATGAATTATTGTATTCTTTTATGCCACCAAATTGGGGTAGATCCTAAACAAATAGTTTTAGAAAAAATGAAAATATCTGAAAGAAAATATCCAATTGAAAAGTCAAAAGGTGTTAGCACAAAATATAATAAGTTATAAGATATAATAATTAATGGGGGCAATTATTATGATAGTATATGAAGCGACAAAGCAACTATTTGTGGAAGATGTTGTACAAGATAGGATTGAAGAAAACATAGATAGAAAGTTTTATGAAAAAATGGGATATCATACATCTAAATCTGAAAGAAATGCCTGGAATAACTCTATGCAATATATGATGAAGGTTTTAATAGACAATAATATTCCTGGAAATGTAGGAATAGCAATTGAGTTCAAAATACCTAATACATCAAAAAGAGTGGATTTTATAATAACAGGGAAAGATGGAAAATTAAAAAATACTGCTATTATAGTTGAATTAAAGCAATGGACTGAGGCAGATATTGTAAGTGGAAAAGACGGAATTGTAAAAGCAGTTACTGGACATGCATTAAGAGAAGTAGCACATCCATCATATCAAGCATGGTCATATGCAACAACAATAGAAGACTACAACGAAACTGTACAAGATAGACAAATTGACTTACATCCATGTGCATATTTGCATAATTATTTAGCAGTTACACCACCAACTTTGTTATCCGATGATTATAAAACTTATTTAGAAAAAGCACCAGCATTTATAAAGGGTGATGTTGAAAAGTTAAGAGATTTTATAAATAAGTATATTAAATATGGTGATGACAAAGAAACTTTATATATGATTGAGAATGGAAAAATTAGACCATCTAAATCATTACAAGATGCCTTATCAAGTATGTTAAAAGGTAATGAAGAATTTGTAATGATAGATGATCAAAAACTTGTATATGAAACAGCACTAGACATGGCTAGAAAATCATATAGAGACGGAAATAAAAGAGTATTAATTGTTAAAGGGGGACCAGGTACAGGAAAATCAGTATTAGCGATTAACTTGTTAGTAAAATTAACAAATGAAAATATGGTTTGCTCATATGTAACAAAGAATGCAGCACCAAGAAATGTATATGCAACAAAATTGAGTGGAGATTTTAGAAAAACAAGAATAAATAATTTATTTAAAGGATCAGGTTCTTTTGTTGAATCATCTGAAAATGAATTTGATGTATTAATTGTTGATGAAGCACATAGATTAAACGCAAAATCAGGAATGTTTCAAAATTTAGGAGAAAATCAAATAAAAGAAATTATGAGAGCTTCTAAATTTTCAATATTTTTTATAGATGAATCTCAAAGAGTAACTTTAAAAGATATTGGAAGTGTTGAAGAAATACAAAAGTATATTGGACAAGCAAATGCAGAATCGGAAGTAATGGAATTAGAATCACAATTTAGATGTAATGGATCAGATGGGTATATTGCATGGTTGGACGATGTACTAGATATTAGAAAGACAGCTAATAATGAGGGGTTTGATTTGGATTATGATATTAAGATATGTGATGATCCTAATGAAGTAAGAGATATAATTTTTGAAAAAAATAAAATCAATAATAAAGCCAGATTACTTGCAGGATATTGCTGGAATTGGATAAAAGATGGAAAAAATAAATCAGACGTATTCGATATAACAATTCCTGAATATAATTTTGCAATGAGTTGGAATTTAGGTAATAGTCAAACATGGGCAATTGATTCTAATTCAGTAAATGAAGTAGGATGTATACATACTTGTCAAGGACTAGAATTTGACTATGTAGGTGTAATTATAGGTAATGATTTAAGATATGAGGATAATAAAATAATTACAGATGTAAAAGAAAGAGCAAAGACGGATCAATCTATAAAAGGAATAAATAAGTTAAGCCGAGAAAATCCTGAAAAAGCAAAAAGAATTGCAGATGAAATTATAAAAAATACATATAGAACATTAATGACAAGAGGTCAAAAAGGATGTTATATTTATTGTACAGATAAAAAATTATCAGATTATTTAAAGAAGAGATTAAACCAAAAGAATGAGATTATTTATTCAATAGATGAAGACGAAGATAATGATAGCTTAATGGTTGCTGAAGAAGGAGAAAAATATAGATATGAGTAATGATATTGATATGTTTGCAAAGTTTTTAGCAGAAACAGATAAAATGTTAATAGAAAATGATCAAAAGTATAATTTAACAAGAGAACAAAAAGAGTTTTTAAAACAATTTGTTGATGAGTGCTACAAAAATTATAAAAATAAAAAAATATTATAAAAGATATTGACAAAAAAACAAATGTTTGATATAAATATAAAAGCAGTTTTTAAAAATATATAGTAACGAGTAAGGATAATATATATAAATATTAATTGAGGTAGAAAATGCGTACAATGTTATTAAGTTTAAAACCCGATATTTTTGAATTAATAAGAAATGGAAAAAAAATATTTGAATATAGACATCAGTTTTATAATGAACCAGTAGGAGCATATTTATATATTAGTAAACCAATTCAAAAAATAGTTGGATATATTGAATTTGACAAAAGAATTGAATTAAAAGATTGGAAGAATAAATACAAAGATAATTTAGAAGTAAGTAAAAGAATTGATGATTATATTTCAAGAAATTACAAGTATGCAATGCCAATTAACAAATTTAAAATGACAACAGAAATAGCTCTAAACGATTTAAGGAAAGATTTAGATAAATTTATTATTCCAGAATCATATTACTATTTAGATAATTTTATTGAATTAAAGGAATATATAGATAAAAATATAGAGTTTACAAATGAAGTAGTAGAACATGATTTTCAAATAATATATGATGAAGATATTTGTAGAAAAGAATATTAATTTAATAACTTTTAGACGGTAAAAAAATATATGGAGGAATATATATGGACAAGAATTATTATATGATAATAACAACGAAAGAAGATTATAAAAAAGACCTAGAAAATAATTTCAAATTTTTGGGTTTCCCTGCAAGAAATAAAAAATCAGTGGAAAAATTTAATATAGGCGATAAAGTAGTTTTTTATGTTACAAAAATATCATCTTTTGCGGCTACTGTTGAGATAACAGGAGAAAGTTTTTATAGTACTAAACAAGTTTGGACAGATGAGTACGATGTATGGCCATATAGAGTAGAATCACAAAAAGAATACGCTATTGGCGAAGAGGAGAAAATGATATATATAAAAGATATATGGGATAGTTTAGAGTTTATAAAGAATAAGCAAAAATGGGGAAGTCAAGTTCAAGGAAGTTTTAGAAAAATTAGTGAACACGATTATAAAGTTATATTAAAAAGCATAAAGGAGAGATGTGACAAATGAAAATAGTATCTTTTTTTTCTGGTGCAGGAGGAATGGATTTAGGATTTGCTTTAGCAGGTCATGAAATAATATGGGCAAATGATTTTGATCAAGATGCTGTAAATACATACAATAAAAATATTGGGAGATTTTCAGGACATGAAGCAAAATGCGAAGATATCGTAAAGCTATTAGATACTGATAAAGAAAATATAAACAAAATACTTCCGGATTGTGATATTATAATTGGTGGATTTCCTTGTCAAGGTTTTACAATAGCTAATTTAAATAGAAGTATGAAAGATGACAGGAATTTTTTATATTTACAATTATTAAAAGCTATATCTGTTAAGCAACCAAAATATTTTTTACTTGAAAATGTTAAGGGATTGGAAAGTATGGAAAAAGGAAAAATTTTACCGATGATATTAGATGATTTAAAGAACGCTGGAACAAAAGAATCAAAAGTATTTGAGGGAGATGGATGTGGTTATAAAGTCGCTTATAATGTTTTAAATGCATATAATTATGGAGTGCCGGAAAGTAGAGAGAGAGTAATAATACTTGGAATTAGGAACGATATTGTTGGCCAATCCAATGTTTCTAAATTTATAAAACAAGATATAAAAACAGCTAAAAAATATAAAAATTTATTTATACCAATAACACATAATGAAAGTTCAAATGAGATCGAAGAAGTGACACCAGCACAAAAGTTAAATAATGCATATAAGTCATGGAAAAATAAAGAATTGGTAGATTTGTCAGTACCAAAGATATATAAAATAAGAAATATGAGGGATGCAATAGGAGATTTACCATTGGAATATGATTCTGAAGAATCAAAAAAATTCCTAAATCATACTGGAAGCAGGTGTAAAGTTAATATAAAAAATACTATAGGAAATAGAGCAACAAATTGGGATAAATATGCACCTACTATAATGGGAAGAGGAAGTGGTACAGGTGGACCGTTAATACCACCACATCCTGAACAACATAGAAGATTGTCAGTTAGAGAGGTTGCAAGAATACAAACATTTCCGGATTCATTTGAATTTTGTGGATCAAATTCTGCAGCATACAGACAAATCGGAAATGCTGTTCCAGTTTTAATGGCATATAATATAGGAAAAATCTTCACATAAAAGTGAAGATTTTTATTATATATTTTTTTCTAAATAATTACGAATGTTAGTTTCTAACATATTTTTCATTAAATTAAATTCGAAATTTTTATTGATGTTACTTAAATTAATATTTATTCTAAAATATTCTAAATCAAATTCTTTAATGCAATTTAAAAGAGTTATCCAATTTAAACGTAAATTGTTATTTTCCCATCTATAAAAGACTTTTTCGAATATATTTTCTTTTTCTTTATATGTTTTATAAATTGCATTTAAAAATGTTTGGTTTGGAATTAATATAAAGTCAATTCTATAGTGAGACTTTAGAACTATATATACATCATCTTCATATACATAGTTCATAAATGTTTTTAATCTTTCATAAAATTCTGTTTGTTTTTTTGACTCTAGAATTGGATTAAAAATGTTTTCCCTAAGTTGACGTGCTGAACCAAGCCCTGATTTTCGATCACTTAATGCATTCAGTTTTTCATCTGAAATAATTCCTTTTAATAAAGCTCTATATGATAAACTTCCAATATTCAATTCACCATTAATGTCTGTATCTAGTACAGTTCCATCTATATCATATACTTTTCCTTTTAAAGTTTTTAAAGATATTTCATAATCTTTTATATATAAATCTGTTTTTTCTCTTTTATTTCCTGCAAGGTCTGATGATATATTCCAGTCTAATCCATTGCAAAGATAATCTAATTTTTTTATTTCTTCTGTAGGTTTAGGATTAATTCTAGATGATGTATCTGTTGATTTTTCTCCAAATAAAGCTGAAAAAATATCTTCAAAAATACGAGCGGTAGTATTTCTATCTCTAACTTTGATATCAGACACAAATGAAAATAATATATTAGCTATTACTATTCCTTTAAAATCATTTGACTCAATTGAAGTATTCAAATGTTCTAAGAATGTTTTCATTTCATATATGTTTTGAGGGGTCTCTTTTAATCCAGCCTCTTGTAATAATTTTTTCCCGATTACATTTATATTTGAAAAAAGCAAAGAATCTAATATCATATTATTGCACCTCCATCAGTTTAAAATATTCACTTAAACTATAATTGAGTGCATTACAAATCTTTTCTATATTTACAATTGAAATATTTCTTTTTCCATTTTCAATTGAAGCAATATATGTTCTGTCTAAACTGCATTTTGATGCAAAAGTTTCTTGACTTAGTCCTAGTTTATTTCTTTCAATTTTTAATTGTTTACCAAATTTTATTTTTATATCATCCATGTTATCCCCCCTAAATAAGAATATCATTTTTGTGACTTTTAAACAACGGACTATAAGTCACAAAAAGGGATATTTGTCGAAAAAAGCAAAATATGATAGAATACAATCAATTTATTAAGGAGGAGATTGAATTGATTACATTATCTGATTATTTGAGGTTAGGTGACAAATTAGATGAAGAAGGAATATTTGACACTATACTTGATATAGATGCAAATTATTTTATAAATATAAAAAGAATTAAAGACACAAAGGAAAAGAATTTTGAAAAATCGTATGGAAAAATTCAGCATTTTTTTAGAAATATATATAAAATATTATCTAATACTACTGATAAAAGTAGTAGATTATATAGACACGCCGTTAAATTATTTGATTTCCCCGAAATTAATAATATTGGTTTAGGTTATTCTAAAGGTAGATATGGAAGTGGGTTTGGACCAGTTTTAGCTGAAAAAATAATAAGTGATGCCAAAGAAATAATTGATGCAGGAAATAAAGATTCTGATTTATTTCAACTTATAGGTTTATTTGAAGAAAATGTTGGACCAGACAGATTAAGTGATATGTATTCACATTTGATATATGACGATATAATTAATTATACCAATGAAAAAAATAAAATTTTAGGTATAAATACTGAAAACTATCCTGAAATGAAGTTTAAAAAAGGATTACTTATTAATCCTTTTAAAAATAAACCGGTGTTGTTATTACCTAAAGACATATTGCATGAACTTCCAATTGCTAAGGAATGGGATGATATAGATTATGTATGTGCAAGAATTCAATGCATTAGAGATGAAATGAATTCTTTTGTAGGTAATGAATGGAAAAAAGCTTCAACAAGAGAAAAGAAAGATTTTATAAAAGAAAAAATAATGAAAAATGAAGAAAATTTTAATGCAATTATTTCTGAATATAAAGATTTCTCGGTTGAACCATATGATTTTGATAATGATTCATTAGGGTATCATATAATATCAAAAGAGTTAAAAAATATTCCATTAGAAGAAATAAGAATTAATGGAGAAGAAACTGCAAAAGATATTGTTATTAAAATTTGCAATAAATTTAAAGATCTCGTAGAGAATAATGCATTAGCAAAACTACTATATGAAAAGAATGGGAAATTTAGAGGTGAAAAGTTTGTACAGTTATTTTTTTATGGAATATCTGATTCTTATTGTGAGGCTTTTGATGTAGATATTAGCCCTGAACTTAATTCTGGTAGAGGTAATATAGATTTTAAATATAGTAAGGGCTATAAAGATAGAGTTATAGTAGAAGTTAAGCTTACATCTAATAGACAACTTATACATGGTATGAAAACACAAATAATGGAATATGCTAAATCTGAAAAGACTAATCAGTTAGTATATTTAGTAATAGATGATTTAAATAATGAAGAAAAATTAAAGAAATTATATAATGAATATAATAAAATTGAAAATAAACCTGAATTAATAGTTGTTGATACTGAAATTAAGAAAAGTGCTAGTATATATTAAATACAATAAGGTGATAATTATGAATTATAAAGAAAGAGTAAATAAATTAAATAGCTTAGAAAGATTTATAAATGGGGAAAATCAAGATGATATTTTACTAATGCTTGATAAGAGATATGGAGAAGATAAATGGAGTATTATATGTGCAGTAATGCATTGGTTTAGAGTTGTAGAGGATTATTTATGCAGTGAGAATTTATTAAAAGAAAATAAAAAAGATTATAATTGGGGTGAAGTATAGCTATATATAACTGCTGTTGATATTGTTGTAAAGGGAATAAATGATATATATAAAATAGTTAGAGATAATCCAAAAATCAGATTATTCTTTGGGGAAAAAGATATATTTGAAGATTCAAAAAAAGATGATTGGAGTTATTTCCAGAATATAAGAGCTATATTTGGTGCGCATCCCACAGAGTTAGATGTAAATAAAGATTTTATTGTAGCTACATATCCAACACCATATAATTCAATTATAGATAGATTAAATGGTACAATTAAAGGATGGGATTATTATATTTTGTTGTGGAGCAAAAATAAGTCAAAGGATTTTTTACAAGAAAGTTTTGGATTTAAATTTGAGGATGTCGATAGATTTTTAGATAAATATGTTATGTATTTAGATACATTGTATAAAGAAATAATAACTATGATTAAAGATTATAAAAAAGAAGTGGCAAATAGTGAAATAGAAAGAAACGAAGATCCAATTATTCAGTTAGATATTTTAGAAAAGGAAGATGAAATTCGACTTAATTCACGATATAAATACATAATTGATATATTAAAAGTTTTAATAACAGAAAGAATTACAGATAAAAATAATGAGAAAGAATATGAAAGATATAAACAAAAAAACATTCAAAATGTTTATCTTTTATATGATATAATACAAAATCCAGAAAATGAGAAAAAAATAAATAAAATTGAGGAAGTTGTTTTTAGCAATACGGAGGATTTTACAGATATGTCGAGTTATTATTATACTAAATTATATGAATATTGGAATAATGAAGATATGGAAGAGATACTATTAAAACATTTTAAAAATAGAATTTCTCCATTTAATAAAAATATTACCAAAATTAGGGAATTATATTGTTTGGTAAAAGCATATAATTACTATAAATATGAAGAGAAAGCCGAGAATTAACTCAGCTTTTTATATGAGTTTAAGAACCTTTAATCAACTCCATACCATCACAAAATCCATTCCTATAATATTTTTCACACCAATAATAAATATAATCATTGAAATTCTTATCAAGTTGATCTAATTGTTTTTTAACATATTGCCTATTTCTTTCAGGTATGCTATTTAAAATGTTTTTACTAATTTTCTCAAAATGAATAAAATGCTTTTTATCTTCTTCTGTTAGGTTACAAAGTTTAGTTTCTTCTCTAAATTGAAACCATTCTTTCATTATTTACTTCTCTTAAATTATTCTCCATAAAATAAACCTCCAAATTATAAAATAAAAATCCAAATACTTCCAAAAATGCTTTATAAAAAATAGGGGAGAAATTGGGGATCAATTTTTCAAAAACACCCAAATTTTAACCAAATCAAACATTAAATTAAAATTCTTGAAAGTATTGATAACACTATCATACAACACAATTCAATATTTACCTAAAAAGATATTATGTAGCCCTCATAACCCGAAGGTCATAATCCCCAAACTTCATTTAACATTCAACGAAATATTAAAGTATTTATGAATGTCTTATCAGCTGTTTTTTATTGAATATCGGGCAAAAACATAACATTTAGTTCCAAATTAGAAAACGACCTTTTATTACCAAACAAATTTTTAAAAAATATTTCAATAATTTAAAAAAGGTGTTATAATTATAAAAGAAATGGGGAAAAGGCAAAAATAGTTTTAAAAAAGTAATGAAATAACAGTAAAATAAAATGTGAACTAAAGGAATTTTGTAAAATAGTAGAAGAAAAAGGATTTAAGGTAATAGATAAGTTTTCGATGGATGATGCATATTCAATACCAAAAGGATTAGATCTAGATAATACAAATGCTAGAGTAGTGGAGAATTTGGAGAAAGGAGAAAATAATTAAAATGAGTATTGAAAGTGAAGTATTTAAGAAATATACTCCAAACAATAAAAAGCTAATAAAATATGGTTTCAAAAAATGTAACAATGGATATAAATTCTCTAAAATGTTTATGAATGATACCTTTAGAGCAGATATTGTTATAGATGGTAAAGGACAAGTTATAGGTAAAGTAATTGAAATAGAATTAAATGAAGAATATACTAATTTTCGTATTGATGGAAATGTTGGAGAATTTGTAGGTAGTGTTAGAGAAGAATATAAAAGTATATTACAAGATATTGCAAATAATTGTTTTGAAAAAGAATATTTCATATTTGAACAAACAAACAGAATTACAAAACTGATAAATGAAAAATATGAAGTTAGTCCAGAATTTTTGTGGGATAAATTTCCTGGATATGGAGTTTTTAGAAACACAAGAAGCAATAAATGGTTTGGGATAATAATGAATATTGATAGGAGTAAAATTATTTCAGATAAATCAGGAGAGATTGAAGTTTTAAATGTAAAACTAGATGATGTTGTTCAAAACTATTTAGGTGTAGAAGGAATATATCCATCATATCATTTAAATAAAAAAAGTTGGATTTCTATTATTTTGGATGATACTTTATCAGATAAAGAAATAATGAATTTAATCGATATTAGTTATAACATATCAAATATTAAAGGAGAATGGATTGTACCTGCAAATCCAAAATATTATGATGTAATAAATGCTTTTAATGATACAGACACAATTATTTGGAAACAATCAAATAATATAACAGCAGGAGATATTGTTTATTTATATGTTGCAGCACCAATTTCAGCAATTCTATATAAATGCGAAGTGCTAGAAGTAGATATTCCTTATAAGTATAGTGATAAAAATGTATCAATGAAAAAAGTAATGAAAATTAAACTACTAAAAAGATATGAACAAGATAAATTTACTTATGAAAAATTAAATGAATATGGAATAAAAGCAATTAGAGGACCTCGAGGTCTTACAGATGAATTGAGTAAAGACTTAAATTCATAGAAGTAAGGGAATGAATATAAAAATTCAGACAAGATGTAAAACTTGTAAAAGAAGAAATAGCTGTAATGGCTGTAAGTGGTGTGGAAGGTGTAATTAAAAGCAAAGGAGCAAGATTATGAAATTTAAAATTGATAATAAACAAATAGAAATATTTTATAACGAAACTGAAAATAAGAAAATCCCTGTTATTATATTAAATACTTATGAAGAAGAAGGTAATAAAGTATGGGAAGAATGTCAGAAGTTAAAAACAAATGAGTTTATTTTAGTTGCTATTTCAAAATTAAGTTGGAACGATGATATGACACCTTGGGAATGCCCACCTTTATATAAAGGAGATAGTTATTGCAAACGGATATGCAGATAAATATTTAGAACAAATAGAAAATGAGATAATCCCTAGAGTTCAACAGTCTATAAAAAATGAACTTCATAAAGAAATAGATTATCTTGGAATATCAGGCTATTCTTTAGGTGGATTATTTGCATTATATTCAGGATATAAAACAGATATTTTTAAAAGAATCGCATCTGCATCAGGATCAATGTGGTATCCGAATTTTGCAGAATATGTAAAGAAAAATCAAATAAGCAAAAATATAGATAAAATATATTTTTCACTGGGAAATAAAGAAAAAAATTCTAAAATAGAAATATTAAAAACAGTAGAATATAAGACAAAAGAAATTTACGATTATTTAAGTAATAATATCAACACAATTTACGAAGAAAATCAAGGAAATCATTTTCAAGATGGTATTTTAAGAATGGCAAAAGGTATTAAATGGGTATTGGAATAATTGAGGTTTTAATATGGTAAGAAAAAGAATTTATAAAGGGCATAGTTTAGTAAAAAATGTAGATGATTATACAGTATTAGATATAGAAACAACAAGTATGATGTTTCAAATATTAGTATTTCATTTTTTATGGTAGCAGGTACAGAGAAATTTGATGATGAATTAGTATGTTCATTAGAGGGGATGGAAAAAATATATAATTCCATAACTAAAGCACCTATTAAAGTTATGGCAAGAAGAATTGGTGCAGAGCATGGAGAAATGTTATATTCAGCAGATGGATATGTTACTGCATGGTTTATGTGGCAGTTACATGGAGACGAAGAAGCTAGCAAGGCTTTTGTAGGAAACGATGCAGAATTATTAAAAAACAAATTATATCAAAATCAAAATATTCTTGAGTGAAAGCTTAAAATTTCAAAAGGAATTATTTATTATACGGACATTATAAAATAATAGAAAAGGAGAAATAAAAATGGTAGATTTAAAGAAATTACAAAAAGAAATATATCAAAATAAAGTTGATAAAGGATTTAATGTAACAGATGTTAATAAAGAATTCTGTTTAACATACGGAGAAGTAGCAGAAGCATATGACGCTTGGAGAAAAAAGAAAGATGATTTAGGCGAAGAATTAGCTGATGTTGCAATATATTTATTAGGATTATCAGAAATACTAGGAATAGATTTAGAAGATGAAATACAGAAAAAAGTTTATAAAAACTCAAAAAGAGAGTATAAAGTTATTGATGGAGTTAATATAAGAACAAAAGAATTTGATGAAGAATCAGAAAGATAATCTCACTGATAAATTAAATTTTTTAATTACTTTATACGAAAGTATAGAGTAATTTTTATTTTTATGATATTATAATACAAATAGTAAATTGTAGTAAGTAGAACTATTAAGTATAAAAAATATGAAAAAACTAAAGTATGGATTAAAATTCTATAATTAATATAGAGGTGAAATTTATGAATATATTTAAAAATTCTTACAAAATTGTAAGGGAAAATAGCGATGAAATATATAAAGGATTTGGATTCAGACATTTGTCTGATGCTACTCAATACTATGTACATCCAAAT
>OCTW013406383.1_pt1 | contig 22120 bp, 16 predicted proteins | sample 1539671 | NCBI WGS metagenome assembly OCTW01 (sample SAMN02144230, study PRJEB22623) | gut metagenome | biome: sheep rumen | host: Ovis aries | place: New Zealand
TCGTAGGTGCCGGAGGTCTGTACTTCATAAGTGGGAGCGACATAGGCCGCTCTTGTATATACATAGGCATAGGTGCCTGCAGCAGCAGGGGTGAACTTCACATTGCTGATAGCGGATGTAGAGCCGTCAGCCAGAGGAACGGTCGTTCCGATTTCTGCGCCAGTCACAGCGGTCATCGTGAGGCCAACGGGTGAACCGGTCAGTTGGGCAAAGACCTCTGCCTCGGTGGCAGCCTTGTTCAACTGATAAACCTGAGCCTGAGTGGCTGCAGTACCAATAGCAGAAGGCGTAATTACAGGATGAGCGGCATCAGCATTGTCTGTTACTGCCACATAGATGGGCTTGCCATGAGTGTACTCATTGACGATTTTGCCCTCAGCATAAGTGGTGATGCTGTTGGTAGAAACGGAGGAGACGGTCTCCTGGCGCTCCTCGGTAACATCTACGGCGATAGCATCGAAAGTGATGGGCTTCAGGCCCTCAGGATCGGTGGGTTCACCATTCTCATCAACATCACCAGTGGTACCGTTGGTCTTATCGGTAATCTTGAAGATGTACGTATAGGCGAAGTTGCTCTTCCACTTGACGTATGTTGCCGGTACGATGGCACGGGCACCACGGACGTGGATGACGTCAGGTGAACCGTCATCGGCATACATGGTGAAGTCAAGCTTCAGCAGCAGCGGGTTGGTATTGCCCTCAAAGGGTAGTACGGCGGTATATTCGTTGGTGACCCATGTTGGTGAAGTGGCTGTGGTGCTCAGCTCCTGATTGATAATGCTTGCAGCAGTACCCAGTTTCAGGGCGTAGTTGTAGCCACCGGTGGGGTTGGTCAGCTTGGGTACATTCTCTGTAGCAGGGTCGCTGTTGTCATTATAGGTCACGTTGAGCGTCTGCTCGGTAGAGCTCTTGACGTTCTGCAAGGAGGCGTAGAAGCCGTCGGTCTTGGCATTCTTCATCTCAGCAAAGCTGGTGACGGCTGCTGCTGCATCCTCGTCGATGTAGAACCGGTCGATCTTTACCTTATAGCCAGGGATGGTCTCGTAGAAACCGATGCGCAGCAGGGTGCCTACGTTGCGGAAGGTGAGGTTGACCGTCTTTTCATAGTTTTCCTTGGTCACCGGGGTACGATTCGAGAAATACAGATTGCCCAGTGAGGCACCTTCCTTAATCGTGACGGCATAGCCCTTGTTATACAGCGAATTGGCATCAGTGGTAACCTTGCTCACCAGCACCTTGTCGTTAGCCTCATTCTTAGGATAGCTGATATCAGAACTGGAGAAGGCATAGAACGTGTGTCCCTGGGCTGCACTAAAGTCCCAATACTTGATGGCCTGAGAAGTCGGTGTGGCATCGTATGCCTGCAGGCCAACATAATCCCAGTCGCTGGTGTTGGATTCAGCGGTACCTGCAGAAGAAGCAGTATAGGCTACTTGGAAGTTGTTGAATACTACGGCATCGTTTGTGGCAGTGTTGTCTTCAGCATTGGTATGCTTCGTGCCGTACACCACAAACTTGTTACCCAGCTTTGTTGCGGCATTAGCGCCGTAGTGGTCAGCACGGGTAATTGCACTGGAACCTCCGTTAAAGATGATGGCATGAGAAGTGCTACCTCCTGTCGAGGTGATGGAGGAACTTCCTGTAAGCTCATCGCCTGAGCAGCTCGTGAGGACTATGCCTGCTACAACTGCGAGGGGAAATAGGTTCTTTTTCATAATTGTCAAGTATTGGTTTGTATTAATTTCTTCACCTTGATTATTATTGGGCTTATGGGCCTTGTTGGCCTCATGGGCCGGGTTACATGTCAAATTCATAGGTTCCACCATCTTCTGTGTCCTTCACTACAGCGTCGAAGCCGGAGCCGCCGGAGCGCTGGGGAATCGGAACCGTATCCATATTGAGCTCTACTGTGATGACACCGCCCTTGTAGAGTTTGCGAACCTGGTCGGTGACGTCGAATACGAACGTGGAATCCATACCGTTGTTGAACTGCATGGTACAGTCCATATAGTGACGGACGCCGTCCTTGATGTCTGCCGCACGGGACACTCGGTTGGGGTTCAGGTTACAGATGCCAAAGGTCATCAGACGGCCTCCGACGATGTCTACGAGCTCCTGATTCTTGTGGCAGTCTTTCTTGAAACGCGTATTATAGTAGACGGTAATGGCATCGGAGCCGGCTACACCGGTGTTGAGTACCACAGAGCGGGCCATACCCGAGAGATTGGACGAACCGTCAACGGAGGTGACGCGGCCGTTATTGTTGTGAAGGATGACCTGCGTCAGATAGATATAGGTGACAGGCTCCATAACCATATTCAGACGCCTGACATAAACGTTACGCTCGGCATCGTATTCGAAACCTTTCAGTGAGGGATCTATCTCGATACCCTGAGAATAAGCTGCAAATAGCGGTTCAGGAGCGTAGAACGAACGGGTGTAGCGGGGAGCGTGATAGCGAGACGACTGCATGGTCATGTTCGTATAGGCCGTCACGTAGTCCAATGACGTGGACTCATCGAAAATCAAGCTCTGGACACCGTCAATGGTGTTGATGTCGTTCCATATCAGTAGATCCCAGAAGCCCCAGTTATAGCGTCCCTGGAAATGGGTACCGTGGATGACGTCGTTTTGAACCGAAGTATGGGGGGTATAAGGCGTCTCACCAGTATAATAGCGGCGCAGATTGAAGACGCTGGGCTTGGTATAGCCTAACTCACCGAAGATTTCTTCATCGATAGCATCCCAACCATAATACCACTCTGCTTGCCAGTCGTAATGAACATCATAACTCATCTCGTAGTCCCAGTAGACTTCGAGCGAGAGGTCGACGACGGGCAGATTGAAATCCACGTCAGCAGCATCGTACAAATGCAGCACAGGCTCACGCTTACAGCCGACAAACACCAGCAGTAGGGCAATCATGATGACGAGTAGCTTCTTCATGGCGTGGTCCTCCTTTCTGGGTTGTTGGCCTTATTAGTCTTATTGGCCCCATAAGCCCTACTCTCCTCATAAGCCTTGAAGCTTACTCCCTTTTTGCTCTGGCGACGGTACAGCAAGTCGTAGGTCAGGGTAATGCCCACACGAGTGGGACCTAACCAGTTGAAACGGTACTGGCGCTTCTTGAAATCACTGGCCTTGCCCGTCCAGCGATAATAGTACAAACCATCGTGGTAGTCGAGGTTGACGAGATTCTCGTACTGATACGGGTCGTAACGGCACGTCATCCAGCCCACCTGCAGACCGAAGTCCAGACGCCAGTGCCCGTTTTTGCTGATAGGCAGCATGTAGCCAGCACCGATACCGGCACCGAGGCCCTCGCCCTTCCAGCCTGTATCCTTGTCGAACCCAATCTCAAACAGTCCGGCGTGGACGTACCCTAACAGGTAGAAACCACGGAAAGCTGCGCCCCGATTGGCTTTATAGGACTCATGAGTCCCATTAGTCCCTTTGGCCTCATTGGATCCAGCTCTCAAATAATACCGCGTCTCCAGTTGGTAATTGCGTATCTGGAAGAACTTGTGTTGTGACCAGTGACGCCACCAGGGGAAGTCCAAAGAGGCTCCGAAAGTGAAGTGACCACGTTTCGGATAATATTCTATACCTACATTAGGTATGGGACACCAACGGTTGTAATTGGGCATCCAAACACCGTAGAACAGCAAATTGGTCTTGATGGACAGAAATTCACGACGTGGAATACGTTCGGGGACGATGTCGTCAGGCGCGTTGTCTGCAACTATTGCCACCTTGTCGGTAGGCATAATGAGCTGCGGTGCAGGTGCTGGCTCCGGTGACTGCTCTGACTGCTGTTTCTCAACAAGGAGAATGAATCGGGCTGTGCGTAACTGCGGGAAATACTCGCTGTTCAAGCGTTTCCATAACTTGCCACCCTGGATAGCACTCAACTTTTTCTTGAGTATTGTGTATTCACAACGCGGAACGTGTCGATTGACCAGACGCTCTACAATGTCATAGTCGGGGTCGTTGGCACGGCGCATCAGAAGTAACAGCGTTCCGTAGTCCTCAATGCCTGTTTGGTGAGTCAGAATTCTCTTATCAATGGAGAATGTCAGACGCTCACGAAGGAAATCCGCCAGTGATTTGGCGCGTTTTTTGCCAAGGCGGGCGTTGTAGCGGAACGGTCCTTCAGGAGATGTAGAGCCACGAAGCAGAATGCCTTGAAGTCGCATGCTGTCTCTGTTTAACTCCGGTATTACATCGTTAGCGAGTTCTTCCAGCAAAGGACTATTGTCGGGCAGGTTGAACTTATTAACAGGGAATACCACCTTTGCCGCACGGTTGTAGAACTCGTCATCCGTGAGGTCACTACTGTCTCTGCTTACGTCGAAGCCTTTCTCGACAAAGTGGAGATACGGATAACGCTTGGCAATGGTTGTGTCAGGGACAGAGGGCTTTTCCTCAGATAATGCAAAAGAAACAGCTAATCCGGCGTATGGTTTTGTTGCGAACCATATGCCAAACAAAACGGCCAATATGTAGTGTTTTCTTTGCATTATTAATCGCGCGATTAATTTAATTGTGTGCAAAGATAATAAATTTTCGCGATAAAATTAGTATTTATTTAAGAAAAATGTTCAAAAATGTCCACTCGTTGAACAAATTTGTCCTAAAGTGCGATGGAAAGACGGAAATCGGAGGGCGTGATACCATAGGTATCCTTGAAATGATTGACAAAAGTAGTGGTGCTTTTGATACCGCACATCTCAGCAATGGCTGCTATCGTCAGTTCCGGATGCTCCTTGAGCAGGTTGACGGCATACTCCATGCGTTTCATCTTGATATAGCCAGCCACGTTGGTGTTGGCGAACTTCTGGACGATGGAGGCGATGGCATTCTTGTCAACTCCCATCAGACGCATCAGATCGTCGCGGCCAAAGTCGGGGCTCCGGAAGAGTTCCTCCTTGATGATGCGCTTGTCCATTTCCTTGAAACGACGCTTCTCTTCGATGGCTTCTTCGCTATTTTTGCCCATTTCAACGGGAACCGGGTCGCCGTTTTGAAGTACTATATCACGATAGTACATCAACTCATGGATGGTCGCCGTCATAGCTTTCGTGCGTTTTCTGGTCTGTAGGTGATGATAAAAGGCAGCTGTCATCAGCAAAACAAGAATGACCAATACGGCAATTCCAATGGAGAGTTGTAAGTTCCTGTTTGCTATTAATTTCTCGTGCTGGATGTCTTCTCGAGCCCTTTTGGAGAAATAGTTCAGGTTGTCGATATGCAGTGAGTCTGTCAATTGGGACAGAGTAGCATAGCATGCACTTGCTTGCTCATATTTCTCCATTCCCATGTAGGCGTCAATCTCTTCTTGCAGTACCGACAGCATATTCACACCTTTTTTGTTGCCATCCTCTTCGATGATCTTACGGCAGTACTGTGCAGACTCCAGCATGTCAGCATATTTTTCCCGCATCTTCAGATATGGTATGATACTAATTTCTGCGGCAATATCCCGATAGGGCATGGCCCGCATCAGTGCGTAGGTGGAATCAGCCTTGGCCATCTCTCCTTCAGCTGCAAGCAGACGCGTCTTGATGGCATCAATAATGACTTTAGCCCGTCGCTCTACATCCAGCACTTTCATGTTCAAACCTTGCCGGACGATTTCTTCTGCAGCTGTCAGTGCTCTCTGGGCTTCATGATATCGGGCGTTACTCAAATACATGTTGGCCAAATTGGTATAGAAAATGAATAGCATACGATTCTTGTACGCGTATTCTTCGTGTTTCATGTCTTCTGCAGCCTGCTCACAGATGGCGTAGCCTTCCGATTGCTTGCCCATGGCAAACAGACGCTTGCCACGGAGGAACTCCACCATACACATATAGTCAGTTGCATGATGCTTTTCCGACAGTTCACGCATTCTGAGTACCAATTTGGACAAATAACGTTCGTCGTTTAACTTGTCGTAACAATAGGTGGCAAGGAAAAGAGTATTTAACTCCTCTTTCCATGATATGTTGGATTCTGGATCGTCAAGTACTTTCTGGTATAGCTTTAAGGCCGTGTTATAGTGGCGGTCCAAGCTCCAGAGGTTGGCCTCAGCACGGTCCAACTCCCACTCGGAAGCCATTTCCCGCTCACGCATAGTCTTTATAATCTGGAGCGACTTTGGCATGTCCACAATATTATAGTAGTACGCTTTGTCAAAGGTGAGCAGAGAATCGGGGAGTTGCGTTGCGGACACTACGTGCTGGCATGTCAAAAAACATGCTACCCCAAGTATGATGTCAGATATTTTCTTTCTCATCGTGTCCTTTTTCAAAGTAAAGGCAAAGATAAGAAAAAAAGATGTAAAGTTAGCGAAGTGGTAACATTGTTTAACAAAATTACCACTCGTTTAATCTTGCCATGTGGAGTAGGGCTGGCGGCGTAACTGGCTGTTGTAATAGCGACGGTCGCCAGTAACCTCTTTCCCGATGAAATGGGGTAAAATCGGTTCTTCTGAGCGCGACTTCAGCTCCACTTCCGCCATGGTGAGGCCCTTGTTTTCTCCATGGAATTCATCGACTTCTATGGTGTGCTGACCGCTCTTGACGAGCCAGCGAGTCTTGTCGATGATGCCAGGTTCGCATAGCGTTAAAAGTTTTTCAGCGTCGTCCATCGGAATTTCCTGTTCAAACTCATAGCGTGACAGTCCACCGTCAAGTGAGGGCCCTTTGATAGTGATATATGCGTGTTCATCACGGATGCGGATGCGAACCGTCCGGCCGCAGTCGCTGCAGATGTATCCCTGCCGGATGTGACTACTAGCGAATGCCTCGTGCTTGTACGAGGTGTCAAGCACGAGGAATTTGCGTTCTATCTCCAATGCCATAGGCTGGGTAAATGCTTGTTAGGAAGCCATCATGGAGAATGTCCAGAACATGTACACCAATGCGAGGATAATCAATCCCGCAAAGATCCACATGACTACTTTCTTACCTTTCTCTTCTTGCTTCTTTTCCCAAGCTTCTTTCTTGGCGTTTACTTTTTTGTTCATGATATTGTGTTTTTAATTATTTTAATTACTCATTGTCTTCTGATGATGGGAATTCCATCAGGTAAGCTTTGATGAATTCATCGATTTTGCCATTCATGACGCCATCGACGTCTGAGGTCTGGTAGTTCGTGCGGTGGTCCTTGACGCGACGGTCGTCGAAGACGTAGGAGCGAATCTGCGAACCCCATTCAATCTTCTTCTTGCCAGCCTCAATCTTGGCCTGTGCCTCCAGGCGCTTCTGCATGGCACGGTCGTAGAGTTGTGAGCGCAACAGGGCCATGGCACGTTCCTTGTTCTTGGGCTGGTCGCGCGTTTCGGTATTCTCAATGAGAATTTCCTCTTCTTCCCCTGTGTCGGGGTCAGTGTACCAATAGCGCAAACGCACACCAGACTCCACCTTATTGACATTCTGACCACCGGCACCGCTGGAGCGGAAGGTGTCCCACGATAGTTTGGCAGGATCGACATACACTTCGATGGTGTCGTCGACCAGTGGCGTCACGAAGACACTGGCAAAGGATGTCATGCGCTTACCCTGGGCATTATAAGGAGAGACTCGCACCAGACGGTGCACACCGTTCTCGCTCTTCAGATAGCCATAGGCGTATTCACCGCCCTCGATCTGCATGGTGACGCTCTTGATGCCTGCTTCGTCGCCATCCTGCAGGTTAGCAATGCTGACCTTGTAGTCGTGAGCTTCGGCCCAGCGCTGATACATACGCATCAGCATCTGTGCCCAGTCCTGCGCCTCCGTACCGCCAGCACCGGAGTTAATCTTCAGCACACACTCCATAGGATCCTCTTTCTGGCGCAGCATGTTCTTCAGTTCCAATTTCTCGATGGAATCGATGGCTTTTGCGTAGTTGGCTTCTACCTCATCCTCGGTAACCATATCCTCTTTATAGAAATCGAAGGCCAACTGCAACTCGTCGGCAGCGGTGCGCACCTCCTGATAGCCGTCGAGCCACTTCTTGATGCCCTTCACCTTTTTCATCTGCTCTTCAGCGCGCTTCTGGTCTTCCCAGAAGTCTGGAGCCTGCGTACGAAGATCTTCCTCTTCGTATTCCATCTTTTTCTCGTCAATCTTCAGATACTTGTACAGCGCATCCGCACGGTCAAGCACATCTTTCAGTTGGTCTGCTGTAATCATGTTCCTTTGATGCCTGATTTATTCTTGATACATCGCGTCGATTTGTTGCTTGTAGTTTTCGTTGAGGACGCGACGGCGGATCTTGAGCGTGTTGGTCAGTTCGCCTTTCTCCATGGACAGATGGTGGGGCAGCAGCGTGAAGCGCTTGATTTGCTCGTAGTGTGCCAACTGCTGCTGGAGGGTGTCGATGCGCTCTTTCATCATGTTCATGATGCGCGGGTCAGTGCATAGCTGCTCGCGATCGGTGAAGATGATGCCGTGTTCCTTGGCATACTCTTCTAAGAGGGAGTACACGGGCACGATAAGTGCAGACACGAACTTACGCTGGTCGGCGATGATGCAAATCTGGTCAATATACTTGTCGACCAGCAACTTTGACTCAATCATCTGTGGTGCGATGTATTTGCCGTTGGAGGTTTTGAAGAGGTCCTTGATACGCTCCTTCAGGAACAACTCGCCATCTTTCATAAAGCCTGCGTCACCGGTTCGGAAGTATCCGTCAGCGGTGAAGGACTGCTTGGTAAGGTCCTCGCGATTGTAGTAGCCCTTGGTAATCGTCGGACCCTTGAGCAGGATTTCGCCCTCTTCGCTGATTTTGATGTCGATGCCCTCAATAGGAATGCCTACGCTACCGATGGTATAAGGCTCACCCAAGTGATTGCAACTGACGGTTGCCAGACTCTCTGTAAGACCGTAACCGACAATCATGTTGATTCCGATGGAATGGACGAATTCTTCCACATGAGCGCTGACGGCAGCGCCAGCTGTGGGGAAGAAATGGGCATCCTCCAATCCCAGCTCTTTGCGAACCAGCGAGAACACGGTACGGTTCAGCATTTCATATTCTAAATGGAGGGCGATGGGCGGTTTCTTGCCTAAGCTCAGGTATTCGATATTGTGCTTACGACCTACATTCAAGGCATGTCTGAAAAGCTTGCGCTGCATGGCGCTGGAATGGTCTATCTTGTCCATAACCCCCATGTAAACCTTCTCCCAGAAACGGGGAACAGCTGACATACAGGTGGGATGCGTCTCGCGCATAGACTTCTGAACCTCCTGCGGATGGGTGTTTACAATCATGGTAGCACCTGCATATATACACAGAATGTTCCAACCACGTTCAAAGATGTGGGTGTAGGGCAGGAAGTTCATGATGCGGTCCTTCTCCGTAACAGGTACACACTTTTGGTTGGCCTCTATAGCTGCCAGGAACTGTCCGTGCGTCAGAATGACACCCTTGGAGTCGCCCGTTGTACCACTGGTGTACAGGATGTTGGCGATGTCCTCGTTAGAGGCTTCTTGCTGCAACTTGTCCACTTCTGTCTGGCGTGGAAGATTCTCACCCAACTTCAGGAAGTCGCTGAAATAGATGCTGTTGGGGTCGTGTGTCGAAATGCGTACGCTAGGGTCGAAAATGATGATGCGTTCTAAGGTTGGACACATAGAGAACACCCGTCGCGCCTTGTCGTACTGCTCTTGCTCGCCCACGAACAGAAAACGCACCTTGGCGTCGTTGACCATGAATTGAATCTGCTGCTCGGAACTGGTGGCATAGAAGGGTATCGTCACAGCGCGGATGCCCCACGCACCAAAGTCACACTCGATATACTGTACAGAGTTCTGAGAGAAGATACCGACATTCTCCTGTACCTTCACACCCAGATTGAGTAGTGCATTGGAAACCTGCCTGACAGTCGCAGATACCTGCTTCCAGGATAGTGTCTTCCACTCGCCTCCGCTGAAATCCTGATAAATCAGCATTTCACGGTCACCATACTTCTTTGCTTGTTCGTGCACCAGCACTGACATGTGACAATTCGTCTGCATAAGCTACACTTATTATATTAATTTAGGTGCAAAGGTACAAAAAAAAGTGAAAAGTGAGAAGTGAAAAGTGAAAAATTTCGTATCTTTGCAGTAATTATGAATTATCAAGGATTTACAGACGACGCTGTAGATTTGCTGAAACAGCTTATTTCCACCCCATCGGTGAGTCGTGAGGAAGCGCAGGCTGCTGACGTTTTTTGCGATTTCATCGGGAAATGGGGCCTCCCTTATCAGCGTATTGGAAATAATATTCTGATTCAAGAGAACTTGGATCTCAGTAAACCGACCTTGTTGCTGAATGCTCACATTGACACCGTCAAACCTGTGACCACCTGGACGCGAGATCCGTTTACTCCGGTAGTGGAAGGTGATAGGCTCTATGGACTTGGCTCCAATGACTGCGGAGGGGGATTGGTAAGTCTGCTGCAAGTCTATAGAATACTGCGAGGCGGAACCTCGCAGCACAGTCTTGATGCGGGATTAAGCTGTCCGTATAATCTTGTGTTTTTGGCTTCGTGTGAGGAAGAGGTGAGCGGTCAGAATGGTTTCTCGCTGACTTTACCTCATCTGCCCAAAATAGACGTTGCCATCGTTGGAGAACCGACAGGCATGCAACCAGCCATTGCTGAGAAAGGTCTGATGGTTGTTGACGGTTTGGCGCGAGGCAAAAGTGGTCATGCCGCTCGTAATGAAGGTGTGAACGCCATCTATGAGGCGCTGGACGATTTGGTGTGGCTGCGTGACTATCGCTTCCGGAAAAGCAGTCCGCTGTTGGGTCCTACGAAGATGACGGTGACAGTTGTGAATAGCGGAACCCAGCATAATGTAGTGCCCGATGAGTGCCGGTTTGTCATTGATGTACGCACGAACGAGTACTATCAGAATGAATATTTGTTCCGTTTCCTGCAGAAACACATGAAGAAATGCGAGTTGAAGGCGCGCTCTTTCCGCTTGTCGTCATCGCATATTCCTGTTGGACACCCCTTGGTGATGCGTTGCATCAAGATGGGCTTGGTGCCATTTGGCTCTCCGACCTTAAGCGACCAAGCACTGATGCCGTTCCTCTCGTTTAAACTCGGGCCAGGTGAAAGCAGTCGCAGTCATAGTGCTGACGAGTTTATCTGCATCAGTGAGATAGAGAAGGCTATTTCCACTTATCTGGAACTGTTATCGGAATAACGATATCTCGTTATTTCGCAATCTCGCTTTTTCGATATTTCGGTATTTCGTTATCTTCCCAGCCAGTGCTCAGGATTCAGCTTGGCTGTTTCGCGGCGCAGCTGGAACTGGAGAATGTTGTCCTGACCGACACTTCCTATCACTTGTCGGGTACTGACACGTTGTCCGCGTGATACTCTGACGCTGCTCAAGTTACAGTAGACGGAGATGTAGCTTCCGTGACGTACCATGACTACCATCGTGCCGCCAAAGCTGAAGACTCGACTGACCTCACCGTCAAAGATGCTACGGGCCATTGCACCGCTTTCGCCCTTGATATTAATACCTTTATTATCAAGGGTCACGTTATGAAGCCCCTCTACGTTATATTGGCCAAAATGGCTGACAATCCGGTAGCTGCCTGTGATAGGCATAGGCAGGCGACCGCGGTTGCTCTCGAAGTTGCCGCTGATGCGGATATCTTCAGACGGTGCCGTCATTGGAGCTGTTTCCACCTTGCGCTCCTCAGCGATACGATTCTTTTCTGCCTCGCGCAGACGACGGTCAGCCTCTTCCTTCTCCTTCTTGCTCTTAGCCGCCAAAGCCTCTGCCTTGGCTTTTTCTTCACGGGCACGGGCTTCGGCCAGTCGCTTCTCACGGGCTGCGGCTTCTGCACGGCGCTTGGCTTCTGCTGCGGCGCGGGCCTTCTGACGGGCAACTTCCTCTGCAATGAGACGGTCAATCTGGGCATTCAGTGCAGCGTCCTTCTTTTTCTGGTCAGCAATGATTCCCTGGATGGTCTTTTGCTCTTTCTGCAGAGTCTTCACCACGTTCTGTTGTTCGATTTGTTTGCCCTCCAGCTCTCGACGTTCCCGCTCACCCTTGGCCAACAGGCGCGTCTTTTGGTTCTTGGCCTCGTTCAGCTCTTGGTGCTTCTGGGTGAGTGCCTCCTCTTGAATTTTTACCTGGTCGCCTTGTACACGCTGATAGGCTGCATATTCACGCATAAACCGCATGCGGCGGAACATCTGTGCCAGATTGTCTGCACTAAAGATGAACATCAGCTGGCTTTGCGTCGACCGGTTGCGATGCATATAACGCATGGACTTCACATAGCGTTTCTTGCAAGTTGCCAACTCCTCCTTTAGACTGTCAATTTGTATTTCTAAGTACTCAATCTCGGTGTCCAGCGTTCCTAAGTCACGTCGGATGGTGTCAATGGTGCGACGCTTGCCTGCAATCTCCGTGTTAATCATCATCAGTGTCTGCAGGCGCTTCTTGACATCCTTTTGCGAAGATGCCAACCGGCGCTCCTGTTCCCGAATTTGCTGCTGTATTTTCTTACGTTGTTTCTCCAAGTCCTGCACAGACATGGGAGCTTTGTTTTTGCTGGATTTTGCTGAACTTCTTTTTTTTGCTGTTTTGCTGGCGGTTTTAGACTTTTGGGTCACAGTGGTTTTCTTTGCAGCAGTCCTGCTACGCTTTTGTTGGGCGTAGGGTGATAGTGCAAATACCAGTAATAGAAGTAAGATGCCTATTCGCTTCATTCGTAAAAATTATAGTGACATAAAACGGCGTAGAATCTCGTCGACAGGCATCTGGCGATACTTGCCGGACAATTCGGTACGTGTTTCCCAGTCTTCGTCCTTGCCCATGTAGTTAAGTTTCATGTTAAACTTCACCTCCTTGTCGGGTGTCGTGAAAGTGACCATATGGCGAGTGGGGAAGAACTTGCGGTCGAAGGCCTTGAACTCATCATAGTCCCAGTTCAGTTGATAGTTACCCTTGTAGGGGTCGCTAAACTTAATATTGGTCATCTTGATGCGGGCGCTCTTGCTCTCGGTGAGCCAGCGGTACGACAACATACCGTCCTCGGTAGAGAGGATGACGTCGCCGTCGGCACCTGCTTCAGCTTGAAGATTGCTCTTCTTGCCCTTAGGAGCATAGGGATTTGACGGCTGATAGAGCTCGTTCCAGAACAATGCCTGTAGCGTGTTGAAGTCTATGTTGCTGTTGCGCAGGAAGTCGAGCTGTGCATAAGGTACCTTGAGGAACTGTTTGTTGATGCGGTCGACGATGAGCACGTAGTCCTTGGTGAACTCCAGACGACCGGCCTCTACGAAGCCAAAAGCCATGAGCTGTAGGCGAATAACGTCATCACGTTTCATCTTGAGATTGCCAGTCAGCGTCATCTGGCGGTTACCAACCTCTACGCTGAACTTAATCTTTGAGGTGATGAAACGTCCAGTCTGAGCGTTATCAACCACCTGTCCAAGGATGGCTTCCTTGGACAGAGTATCGGATGCAGCTGTCCTTTGCGCCGTCTTCTGAGACGTGTTGTCGGTCTGCTGAACCTTGGCGTTTTTCTGTCCTCGCTGTTCAGACTTGTCATACCTGGTTTTCCTCGGGGCAGATGAGTCATTCTGCATACGACCGGAGTGGCGACCCAAACCAGAGGTGGAACTGCAAGATACCGCTAGTATCAGGGCCATTGCCCACGCAGTCATCTTTATAAAACGTGCTGTTTTCATTCTGATAGATATTTTTTTAGCTTGATTTTTCTTATAAGAAGTTCTTTGTTGCCGGCATCGCTGGCCTCGTTGTCGAACCGTTCGAGTGCTTTTTGCCAGAACTCAAGAGCTTTGTCCTGATGTCCTGCCTTGTAGTAGATGTCACCGGCATGTTCCAGCATGACTGAGGAACTGTCTGCATCATTCTTTAAGGTGCGGTCAATGTAGGTCACAGCCTCTTCGTAGCGATGCTGCTGGAACAGAATCCATGCGTAGGTGTCTAAATAAGTAGGGTTGTCAGGCTCAGCCTTGATGGTACGTAGTGACATTTTTTCTGCATCGTCCAGTCGGATGTTCTTGACACTGAGATAATAGGCATAGTTGTTCAGGCAACCGATATTGTCGTCTTTCCACTGCAAGCAGGAATCGTAGGCAGCAAAAGCCTTGTCTTCAATGCCTTTCTGGTGGTAGATGTCGCCCATGACAGCATAGAAGTCGGATACAATCTCCGGGTTGCTCTCCTGAGTGATGACACCGATGCCGTTCTGGAAAGCGTCCAACGCATTGTCCAACTGTTTCTTCTGATAGTAGGCAATGCCCTGATAGTAATAGAACGCCATCTCGTCGGGATTATACTGACGGGCATCTTTACAGAGAGCGATGACGCGGTCGCGGTCTTCAGCCTGCCAGGCATAGCTGACCAGTTGCAGACGGGCAGCAGCATGGTCGGGGGAAATCTCCAGGACTCGCTCCAGCACGCGACTGATACTGTCGTTGGGCATCTTCTTCATGTTCATGTATGCAGCACAGAAGATAGCTACGTCGGCATCGGTCTGCGGCATACTGAGCATGCGATGGAACAGGCGTAATACCTTGGTGGAGTCGCCCCCCTGCTGTTCGCTGTCGCCAATCACCTGACGCATCAGTCCGATGCGGTCGTCTGTGGTGGCGTTCTTGTTCATCAGGATGCGCTCGACATACTCCTGTATTTTCACGCTGTCCTTTCGGTCACCATAGTAGGCCAGCATCGCCAATTGTGCATTGCGGTTGTCAGGTTCTTGACGTAGCACCTTCTCGTAGATGTTGATTGCTTTCTTTTTCTGTCCGTTGACGTAAAGCGTATTGGCATACAGACAACGGTAATTGTTGTCGTTGGGATATTGGTCGGCCAACGTCTTCATCTCCGCAATGGCTGCCAGTTTGTCGCCCTTCTGTGTATAAAGGTTACTCTTAGCATACGACAGCCGCTCACTCTTCCCCTCAATGGTTTCCAGGCGCGTTAATGCCTTGATGGCATTGTCGTAGTCGCCCTGTTGCTCATAGAGTTGGACGAGCATGCCTAACACTTCCTCGCGTTCAGGATTCTTGTCGTAAAGTCGTTGTAGCACGTCGGTTGCCTCTTTATACTGGCGTTGACTGACGTATACATTGGCTAAGGTCTCCAGATAGGTGTCGTTGTCAGGTTCTAACACACTGGCCTTTTGGAAATAGGCAATAGCCTTGTCCTTTTGTTTAAGTGCAGTATAGTACTGCGCTAAGTAATAATAAGCCTCCGAGCGGGTGGAGTCAAGGTCTACGCAGTGGCGCAGCAGATCAAAGGCTGCATCGATATTTCCTTTCTGCCGCTGGCAGACGGCTTCTAGAAACATGGCATCATAGCGGCGTGCCTTGTCTTGAGACAGACAAGGCAGAGTAGTCAGCACCATGACCAGCCATATGAAGTTTCTCAGCCCTCTCACTTCTTACCTCTTACTTCTTACTTCACTCCCGTATGTCCGTATCCGCCTTCACCACGTTCTGTCTCGTCAAGGACGTCTACTGTAATCAGTTCACCTTGCTCGCAACGGGCAATGACCATCTGAGCAATGCGCTCGCCATCGTTAATGACGAAGTCCTCGGTAGACAGATTGATCAGCACCACTCCGATTTCTCCACGATAGTCAGCATCGATGGTTCCTGGGGTGTTCAGTACCGTCAGCCCGTGTTTCAGGGCCAGTCCGCTGCGTGGACGCACCTGGGCTTCGTATCCCTCCGGTAGTGCGATGTGCAGGCCGGTGGGAATGAGGCGGCGTTCCATAGGATGCAGCGTGATGGGGGCGTCCAAATTGGCGCGGAGGTCCATTCCCGCACTTTGGGGCGTAGCATAAGTGGGCAATTGCTGATGCCCACGGTTGACGACTTGAATCTTAATCATGTTTCGAAACGTCTCTTATTTATAAATAATGTGCAAAAGTACTTCTTTTTTCTTAAACTACCATGTAAAACGCAAAAAAATACGCAAAAATTAGCTTTTTTCATGCTTTTTGCTTACCTTTGCAACGTACTTTTACAATAATATCTTTGATTATGAGCGAAAATAATAACAATCAGAACCAATTACAAATTGAACTTTCACAGGAGGTGGCTCAAGGTGAGTATGCCAATTTTGCCATTATTACCCATTCCTCATCAGATTTTGTCATCGATTTTGCCCGAGTGCTGCCTGGTGTTCCTAAGTCGCAGGTGAAGAGTCGTGTTATTCTGGCTCCCGAGCATGCTAAGCGATTATTGGGTGCTCTTCAGGAGAATATCATGCGCTATGAGCGTGAATTTGGACCTATCAAGATACCTAATCAGGAGTCGCGCACCATTGCTCCATTCCCTGTAGGTAAGGGTGAGGCATAAGGTATGGTTAAGTCGTTGCTCGTTGCACTGCCCATGCTGGTGTGCGCTATTTTCGCACTCCAGCTGTTGCTGACTTGGTGGCGTCATCGTGATGCTGCTCAGGGTTGGCTAGGTGTATGGGCATCGGTGACAACTTTGTTGTACGCGGGGCATTTCTTGTATTTCCATCGTGCCATGGATCTTTTGCCGCTGAGTGATACACTCTATGTGGGTGCTAACTTGGCTGTCTATCCGTTGTATCTCATTTATATCAGTCAGCTAACAGAGAAACAGCCTATTTCGTCCCGCAGGCGGTTGTTGGTGGCATGGCTGAGTTTGCCGTTGTTGGGTTCTCTTGCGGTAGGTTTCCTTTACGCTTTGATGTCGAAGGAAGAAATTCGAAATTTCGTTGAAATCTATCTTTTTGGAGGCTCAAGACAAGAGTTGACAGGAATCTCGCTCGGTCAAGCCTATGTTCATGATGTTTCGCATGTTGTCTTTGCTTTACTGGTGCTTGGCGTGATGGTGACAGGCATCAGAAAGATTAGGCGCTACAATTTGAAATTGCAAGATTTGTACGCAGATACTGAAGACAAGCAGCTGAATGGTTTTTCTATTATTCTGTGGTTATTTGTTGTAACATCATTTTTCTCTGTAGCATTGAACGCTGTGGGCAGGCCTTCCTTTGACCATTCATTGCTCTTGGCTATTCCTTCACTGTTGTTTTCGTCGTTGTTGTTTGGTATTTGCTGGATAGGTCTTGAAACCCACTCTTTTTCTGATGAAATGGAGAGAAGTGACGCTTTAGTTATTCCTAACAGTGGTGTCCCTGAGTCTTCTGGAACAGATTTTGCACTGCTTGCCAGGCATTTCAATCAACTGATGACCGACGAGCAGATGTACCTAATGCATGACTTACGATTGGATTTTGTTGTTCAGCGGTTGGGTACCAATCGAACCTATCTGCTGGCAGCATTAAAACAAGAATTAGGTATGACCTTCAATGAGTATGTTAATCGTAGGCGTATAGCTCATGCACGCCAGCTAATGAAGGCAAATCCGTCAATTCTTAAGTCGGATGTGGCTGCTCGCTCAGGTTATAATTCTCTGTCAGCATTCTACCGTAATTTGAAGAATCTGTCTGACTAACGTCTTTTTCTTTACACACTTTTGTTCTTAAATTGACTATTTTTTGCAATTTCAGGAGAAGGAATTGCAGAAATAGGGTATGTGTTTGTGGAGATATCACTATATTTGCATACTAAATTATAAGAAGTGCTAACCCGAGAAGCATAGATTGAATGAATCAAAGACAATTTATGATGAGAAATGCAAGAAGGATGGCCGTCCTGCTGTTGTTGTTGGCAGGAGGCATGAGCATGCAGGCTCAAGACGATGATTTTCGTAAGGATTTTGAGCAGTACCGCAAAGGAGCCAAGAAGAGTTATGACGATTTCCGTAAGCAGGCGCTGATGGAGTATAGTGACTTCGTTCGTCAGGCTTGGAAGAAGTTTGGCGTTGAGGCTGCTGTTCCTGTGCCTCAGGAGGAAGAGGTGATGCCGATGATTGCTCCTGGAGCCGGTGAAGAGACCGCGTCGTTTTTCAGTAAGATTAAGTCGTTGTTCAAGAAAAAAGGTAAGAAAGTGCCCGACGAGGTGCTCAAGGCTGAAAAAGCAGCAGAGAAGGCTGCTAAACAGCCTGAGGCGGTTAAAGATAAGAAGCCTGTGCAGATGACGGTAAAGAATGTCATCAAGCCAGCTCCTGTCATCAAGCAGCCTGAGCCCTTGGCTGAAGTGAAGCAAGAGACCTTCCGGGCGAATCCTTATATGAAGTTCACCGTATTTGGTACCGAGTATAAGGTACGAATTGGTGATAATTGTCGTTTCAAGTTAAATAGCCTTCAGTCGGATGAGATTGCTGACGTTATCCGTGATGAGTTCCCCAAACCTCAATATGACAACATGCTCTATGATTGTTTGCAGGAACGTAAGCGTCATGAACTGTCTGACTGGGCTTACTACCAGATGCTGTTGGCCCTGACGCGTAAGTTCTATGGCGAGAACAGCAACGAGGGTACGTTAGTGCTGTCTTTCCTCTATTCGCAGTCTGGTTACAAGATGCGTATAGGTCACGACGGTACCAGTCTCTATATGTTGGCAGCTACTCGTCATTTTATTTATAACAAATCTTATTATTATATGGATGGCGAATGGTATTTTGTGCTCGACGGTCGTAAGAGCGACAAACTGTCCATCTGTCAGGCTTCGTTCCCCAAGGAGAGCTCTCTGTCCTTGCAGATTTCCGCTACCCAGCGACTGGATGAGAATCCTACCGGTGAACGTACTATTACATCTATCAAGAACCCGGATTTCTCAGTTACCCTGCATTCCAACAAGAACTATCTGGACTTCTATGAGACCTATCCGTCGTCAAATATCGACAATAACTTTATGACCCGTTGGTCTATCTATGCCAATACCCCCTTGGAAGAGGGGCTTCGCAATCAGTTGTATCCCCAGTTGAAGAAACTGCTTCAAGGCATGTCGGAGTTGGAGGCTGTCCAACAGCTATTGTGGTGGATGCATGGTCGATTGGATTTGGAGGGTTCTATTTCCAATTCTGATACCTTCCTATATCGCTATGATGAGGACTGCTGGGGTGAGGATCGCGCTTTCTTTGGTGAAGAGACACTGTTCTATCCCTATTGCGACTGCGAAGACCGTTCCATTCTGTTGTCTCATTTGGTTCGTGACCTCTTAGGACTTGACGTCATCTTAGTGTATTATCCTGGGCATCTGGCGATGGCCGTGGGCTTTAATGAACCTGTGGAGGGCGACTTTCTAATGCTTGACGGTCGTAAGTTTATCGTCTGCGACCCAACTTACATCGGTGCGAAGGTGGGAGATACCATGCCTATCGTCAGCAATGACCAGGCCACCGTAATCCTGTTACAGAAATCATAAACAAAAGCATAACCGATTACACATGAAAAAGAGACTATTAACACTGTCGCTCTTGTGTTTTACGCTGGTAGCACATACCTTTGCACAGAGCATGAAAGTTGTGGAGTTCAAGCTATTGGAGTCAGATCTGACAGCTAATACGCGCGGTACATCAAAGCAAGACCAAAATGGTGAGACAGCGGCACTGATCAAAATTCAGACACCTGAGCGTGGTTTTACGTTCGATGGTGGTTCGCTGGGTATCGTTGCCACCGAGGAGCATGCTGGTGAGTTGTGGCTCTATGTGCCACGTCGTGCCCAGAAGCTCATCGTTCAGCATCCGGCCTTCGGTGTGATGCGTGATTTCTATTATCCCATCCCCATAACGGGCGGCCGTACTTATGAGATGCTGATAGATATCGGTACGGGACGCTATGTCAATATTACATCACAGGTAGCAGGTTCGCAGATTTATATCGACAACGAGCCTGTAGGCAAAGCACCTGTATATAACAAGTATCTGAACTACGGTAAGCACGTCGTTGCAGCTAAGAAGGACCGTTATGAAGGTGAGTCGGAAATCTACGTCACCACTAACGACGATAATAAGAATGCCCGTGTCATTAACGTTGAACAGCGTGATATGAGCGACCATTTCGGTAATGTAGAAGTGACGGTCGACAACAAAGCAGACATCTGGTTTGAGGGTAAGAATATGGGTAGTAGTAAGTGGAACACGCAACTGCGTGAAGGCAACTACGTCATTGAAACCCGCAAGGAAGACTGCGACCCCGTCAAGACGTCGTTTACCGTCGTAGCACAGAAGCATAACAATATCAAGGCCGCTGCTCCTACCCCCCATACCGGTGTGCTAAGCATTTACACGCGTCCTCGTAACGCACAAACCACCATCAATGGCACCGAGGTTATTGACTTGACTGAGGCTCACACCCTGCCTATCGGTACTTACCAGCTGGCATTCAGCCGCAAGGGCTACGTGCCGAAGAGTCAGGAGTTCACCGTTCGTCATAATCAGACAACCCGCGACACCGTGACGATGGAGCGCATCAAATATATCAAGCCAAACACTTTCTATTTCGGAGCAGGCTATTCTATCCGACAACTGGGCGGCATCACGGCACTCGCCGGAGCTACCTATAAGAACTACGACCTGCAGGTGAGCTACACCTTCGGACTCGGTAAGTCGGACGATGTCCACTGGTATTCCACCGACGGTACCGACACCTACCTCAGTACGATGACATACAAGCGATCGACACTTGCTATCAAGGCAGGTTACCAGTTTGAGCTCACTGAGCGACTGGGCATTACACCACAGGTTGGCGTAGAGTTCGAACGGTTGTCGGGAACTGTAAAGCAAGGTACAAACACCTACGGAGACGGAGCAGCAGCAACCTGCGTTAGCATTGGTGCCAAACTGCTGTTTGCGCCCATTGAGCGTTTCTATGCCTTCGCTAATCCCGCTTATTCTATTGCGGTCAATAAAGACGAAAACTTCAAGCGTATTGTTGATGCCAGTGATGTCAACGCCGGCGGATTCATGATGACTTTGGGCGTCATCTTCAACTTCTAACTATTTCATATAACTATCCTATTATATACCATAATATATTATATTAAGAACTATGAAGACGAAGAATATAATCATGATATTGGCCGCATTGCCTTTGTTGGCAGGCCTCACGGGATGTAAATCGGACGAAGAGACGACGGCGCGTCCTGCCAAGGAGACTCTTATCGTGCAAGGCGGCGACATCACCTTCGCCAGCAGTGAGGAAAAGAAGTACGTGGATATTACCGCTGACTGCTCTTGGCACGTGGTAGATTTCCAGATTATCGACCCGGCCACTGACGTCGATGTCAACAAGTCACAGCGCGGCGACTTTGGTGACAAGTTGTCGGTTGAGCCTATGCGTGGCAACGGCAACTCCACCCTTGTTGTCAATATCGACAGGAACAGCGGTACGCTGAAGCGTGGCAACGCATATATTATCCTACAGTCAGACGGCGGCCTGCGCCAGCGCGTCAACATCACACAGCTCAGTAGCGACCCGGGCATGAGTATCGCAGGCACCACCGACGGTGGCCTTGACTTCACAATGGCCGGAGGTGCTAAGACGCTGACCATTGAGAGTAACACCTCGTGGACGGTAGAGACCCAGTACGACGGGCTTACCAGTGACTGGATTACGCTGAACAAGGCATCAAGCAACGGCAATGACTTCATTACAGTCACGACAACTCCCGAGACCACGGGACAAAACCGCGAAGCGACGCTGATTTTCAAATATGGTAGCAAGGTTGCCAGCGTACCCATTCGCCAGGGTGCCAAGACCGACATCACGCTGTCTCTTGACAAGCAGGGCATACTCTTTAATGTCTATTATATGCCGGAAGAGCAATGGCAGCATGAGAGAGAACACATGGGTGAACATTGGGATGAACAATGGAAAAGTCAGACTGTCAAGGTGACATCCAATGCCAGCTGGATAGTAAGCATCCTTGGTTCTGAGTCGTGGTTGAAGGTAGACCGAACCAACGGCGTCGGCAATGGCGAATTCACCGTATCGTGTAGTTCCTTTACAACCGATGTGTCGGGTAAACAGGCTGTCATCATGGTTGTTGCCGGCAACAAGACCAGTTATCTTTTCATCAGTCAGGCAGTAGAGGGCTATTCCGAGGACAAGCTCACCGTCACAACGCTGTACTCCATGTCCGTCTTCGACAATTACGCCAACTTCCGCTTCGACTTTGTCTATGGCGAACAGGGAAATAATGATAGGGTTGGTGAATACGGTGTTGTCTACAGTACTGAAAAAACCTCTCCCACGGTCGACGACAGCACGAAGGTCGTTGC